>NHCFR05603__coassemble_275_pt1 | contig 49868 bp, 44 predicted proteins | sample NHCFR05603__metabat2_low_PE_044 | metagenome-assembled genome bin NHCFR05603 | reverse complement strand
ATTCTTGAACCATTTCACACAGAAGTTCCATTTGATTTTTTACGGCATCGGGCGTTTCGAGATAACGTGTATCCATCTTTATTCTCTCCCACGCAGAAAACCGCACGTCATCATGATATTGTTGCTTTTCTTTTGAAAAATCTGCATGTGGCGGATAGTAATTTTTAGCAAACACAGTATCATAGATAGTCTGCAATTCATCATAGAGCGGACTATAAATCAGATTTTTCCGTTTTACATTCTGTTTTGCTCTCTGCTCTTTAGAATAGACCCATATTGACCCAGCCAAAGTGAGCAATCCGCCTATTACAGCCCCCAAAATGGTTCCTGCAACACCTGTGTTATCTAAATGAATATCTACCTTGTTCATAAGATTCCAGGAAAAATAAATAAGCACTAGAACAGCAGCACAGCTAAGACCAAAGCGAAGCTCTTTATGTTTTTTAAGCCATACCTGCACTTGTATTTTCCGCAGATTGCTTTTCGCTCTCTTCTTTTCTTTTTTCATCAATCTATTGCTTCCTCCCGTGCAAAAAAGTCCCTTGAAAATTTCCGTTGGTTAAATCATTCATCAGTGAAAGATTCTGCCCCTCTCACCTCCGAATCCAGCGGCCAGCGGATCTTCCACTCAAAATACTGTTCGCGGGTGAGACGTCCTGCGGAGTAGGCCGCCTGTTTTTCGCCCCACTCCTTAAAAAAGTTGTCCAGCATCCCATTTTCTGTCCACAGCACTGTGGGCGGAAACACGCTGCTGGGAAGAACGATGTTTCCATGGAGACAGGCCTCTGCTCCTTCCTCCTGGTATTCCTCCCGCCAACAATCCGGATCATCAAATTGGATCGTGGTCAAGCGGAACACGCCGGGCACATCTTCATCCATCCAGAACAGCGTTTCCATGATGTCTGAAATATTTCCTGTATTCGGCTCTTGAAGCGCCAGAGGGGACACCTGCAGCGCCTGTGCCATCTGTTCCAGCAGAGGCTTCTTGGGCACACGATACCCCATCTCATACTGAGCCACACGATTGGCGGGCAGGCCGATTGCGTCGCCCAGCACTTTCTGTGTCATTTTCCGATGCTGCCGTATACGCTGGATTTTTCCGCCGGTTGTCATTGAGCAAGCCCGTCCTTTCCGTTTCTTATCTTGATTGTACCGTAGCAAGAAAAAATTGTAAAGAAAAATTAACTTTTTTGCGAAAGCTATTGACATTCGCATTTTTGTTAATTATATTATAATTAACATATTTGCGAAACACTAATTTAACTTCGTATTGAAAGAGCTGCTGGTAATCCACCTGGATTGCCAGCGGCTCACATCTGCTTTGTGGTTGGATAGCCATGTGGCTATCCAAGTCAGTCTATCGTGCTGTATGCTGGGTGTATCACAAACTGTATCTTTCGGAGGCTTTGGGATGGTGGATATGCTGCCCGAATCGCCGTTTATGGCGGTTTTGCGAGGTTTGCGGGCCGCAGGCGCTGTTCCTTTGGCCGGCGCGCCGCTGTTCGTATAGCCATGTGCAGGCAAGTAAACGAAGTGTGTTTCCTCGGCTGTGAATCCGCCTCACCAGTCTTTTGCAAAATGTGAAATTTTTAAATAGGTGAGCGTTTTGGCATGTCCGTGTTACAAGAATATAATGGGGGGCTTTTTCCACTGCACTCCTTGTCGTCAAAATCACCAAACTTTCGAAAATTTTTTGGATGGATGAAATTTTGAAGGGGGTCCGTGTTACATGGATATAACGAGGGACTTTTTCTATGGTCGGTTCCCCATCAAATTTACCAAACTTTTAAAGATTTTCTTGGAAGGTGTTCGTTTGCGGCACTCCGTGTTACTGGTATATAACGAGAGGTCTTTTTCTGTAATCGACTTCCCGTCAAATTTGACAAACTTCCGAATTTATTTTTGGAAGGGTGAGCGTTTTTGGGGGTCTGAGCTACTGGTATATAATGGGAGGACTTTTTCCCAGCCAACGCACCGCGGCAAGGAACTCTACATGATGGGTTCCTTGTTCGGGCAAACTCTGCCGTCTGCCGCCACAAGGAACTCCACATAAGGAACTCCAACGTGCTGCCACGTCTGAAACAAGGAACCCTGCATAAGGAACCCTTGGCCGCCGTCAAACAATCCCACAGAAAGGAGGGGTAGCGCCGCTTTCGGCCGGCGTCCGCTGTCCGTTTATCCGCCCAGGCGCGTTTTTCGCGCCGCAAAAATCTTTTGAGAGCAGGTGATCGATGAAGAATTTTGAAATCCAAACCCTTTACAAACTGTTGTTCGCCGACTATCCCGACATCGTGACGGTGCGCCAGCTGCAGGTCATGCCGGGCATCAGCCGCCACGCGGCCTACGACCTTCTGACAGACGGCAGCATCCGGGGCCTCAAGCTCGGCAACGCCTACAAGATCCCCAAGATCAACGTGATCCGCTATGTGGTGGAGAACGGCGTGCAACCCGCCGCCCGGGCCGCCGGCTCCTGACCCTCCCGCGCCGCAAAGCGTCCCTCGCCGCTGTCCGCCCGGTGTTCGCCCTGTGCGGGGCCTGACAGGCGGTGCGGGCGTTTTCACCGCGCCAGGGACCAAGGCCGTTTTGCGGGCCTGTTTGGGGCCGCTGCGGCCGCATCCGCCTCATCCAATTAAACCAACTGAAAAGGAGAAATGCTTTTGACGAAATTCGAACCCATTGACGCGCGAACTCTTTCCATCACCCCGCTGCCGCCGGTGCGGTGGCTCGTTCCCGATCTGTTGTCCGGCGGGCTGTCCATGCTGTCGGGCGGCAGCAAGATCGGTAAAAGCTGGCTCTGCCTCTGGCTGTGTTTGCAGCTGGCCAAAGGCGGCGAACTCTGGGGGCGGCCGCTCCGCGCCCAGGCGGTGCTGTACCTCTGCCTCGAGGATACATACAGCCGCATCCAGAATCGGTTGTTCCGGTTGAGCGAGGAGGAAATGCCGGACAACCTCTACTTTCAAACCGCCTGCGAGGGACTGGGCCATGGTCTTGAGGAACAGATCGAGCAGTTTCTGGCCGTCCGCCCGGACACCGGGCTGGTGGTCATCGACACCCTGCAAAAGGTACGCACCGGCGATGCCAACGGCAATGTCTACGCCTGCGACTACCGGGATATGAGCGCCTTGAAATCCCTGGCCGACCAGCACAACATCGGCATCCTGCTGGCGCACCACCAGCGCAAGGACCGGACCGACGACCCCTTTGATGACATTTCCGGCTCGGTGGCCCTGATGGGCGGAGCGGACACCAGCTGGGTGCTGCGTCGCCGGCGGATGAGCCTGAACGCCCAACTGCACGTGACCGGCCGGGATATGGAGAGCCGCGCCCTGGACCTGCGCTGGGAGGACTGCCGTTGGGAGTTGGAGCAGGAGGAGACCTCCGAGGAACTGGCCCGCAAGGCCGTGCCCGCCTGTGTTTGGACTGTAGCCGATTTTGTGAAGCGGCAGAAGTGCTGGCAGGGCACCGCCACCGAGCTGCTGGCCGCCGCCGGCATCGCCGATGTGCAGCCCAACCAGCTGACACGCAAGCTGGTTGAATTTTACCCCACCGATCTGGCGCCCCTGGGCATCCGCTGCGAGAGCCGCCGCACCGCCAGCGCCCGGCAGCTTCGATTATGGTATGACGGTGATGACGCGGATGACGATAAAACCGGCACACCCCCGGACGGCGGGGGTATCCCGGAAACACCGTCAGCACCGTCATCGTCGTCACGGGAGGCGCTTCGGGGTAACAAGCATGGGCTTTGTGTTGCCGCCGGGCAACCCTTCGCCGCCGCAGCCGCGGCCAGTACGGGGAGCACCCCGACGCCCCGCAGGGCTAGTGTCGCTGGTCAACCGCCCGAAGGGCGGCTCTTAGACCAGCGACCGAACCCCCGTGCGGAGGTGGCCCTGTGAGAACAAGAAGCGTGGGCCTCAATGTGCGGGTGAGCCCCGCCGAGAAACAACGAATCCAAACAGCGGCCGGCCAATGCGGGCTGACTCTGTCGGAATATCTGCGCCAACGGGCGTTGGGGTATGAGCCTCGGTTCCACCCGCCCCAGGCGTTTTTCAGTTGCCTGACCTGGATGGACAACCTGACCGATCAGCTGGCCCGGTTGGACCCGCCTCTGGCGGAACAGTACCGCCGCTGCCGGGAAGGGCTACTGGACAGCCTTCTGCGGAAGGAGGATGCCTCTGGCGACCACTAAAATTTGGCCGGTGCGGGACAGCCTGCGCCGGGTGGTGGACTACGCCGCCAATCCGGACAAGACCGAGTACAGCGGCCTGGCCCAGGCGCTACACTACGCGGAGAACGATTCCAAGACCACTTTACAGGAAACGGCCCAGCTGGTGAGCGGCATCCACTGCCGCCCCGCCACCGCCTGGGCGGAGATGCGGGCGGGGCAGGAGCAGTTCGGCAAAACCGAGGGAGTGGTGGCGATGCATGCCTACCAGAGTTTCAAGCCCGGAGAGGTGACCCCGGAGCAGTGCCACGCCATCGGGGTGGAGCTGGCCCGCCGGGTGTGGGGCGGGCGGTTCCAGGTGCTGGTGGCCACCCATCTGAACACGGGCTGTTTGCACAACCACTTCGTCATCAATGCGGTGTCCTATGTGGACGGCAAGAAGTATGAGCAGCGCCGAAGCCAGTATCAAGACCTGCGGAGAATTTCAGACCAGCTGTGCCGGGAACACGCCCTGTCGGTCATCCGGCAGCCGGGTGGCAAAAAGCCCCGGCCGCTCTACGAGGGCGAGGGCCAGACCCGGTACGAGGCGATGCGCCGGGCCTTCCGCAAGGCATTGGCTCAGACCAGCACCGAGCGGGACTTCGCCCGGGTGCTGCGGCAGCAGGGGTATCTCTGGCGGCGGGAGGAAGGCCGCAAGTACGCCATCCTCCGTTCGCTGGACGGCGGACGAGCGGTGCGGGTGTACCGGCTGGGTGCGGAATACGACTGGCCTGCCCTGGAGCGGGCGCTGGCCCAGAACTTTGCCCGGTACGGCCCCCACTTCTATGATCTGAATTTCAATCCCAAATACAGCCTGCGGCCCCGGCCTGCATACCATCCGCCCACGCGGCGGTATCGGTTCCGGGGAATGTTCGCCCATCAAACGGGCAGCCTGTTCCGGCTGTATCTCTACTACTGCTACCAGCTGGGCATCTACCCGAAACGGCCCGCGCCCCGGGTGAACTGGCCGGAGATCAACGCCCTGTGGCGGGACATCGGCAAGACGCTGGAGGAACTGCATCTTACCAGCCAGCGGGGCTTTTCCTCGGTGGCGGAGGTGAAGGCCCACCGGGAGGCCCTATCCGGGCAATTCACCGCCCTTTGCCAGGAGCGAGCGGACTGCGCCCGTCAGCTTCGGTGGAAGGAGCCGCCGCCCGAGGCATCCCAGAGGAGGGCGGAGCTGACCCGCCAAATCGCCGCTCTGCGGAAAGAGGACGCGGCCGCCCAGCGCATCATCGAGAAGGTGGAAAAGACCGCCGCCTGTCGGGAGGAATACCGCCGCCAGCAGGAGCGGGACAAGCCCCGCCGCAAACCCCGCGACCGCGCGCAAATCCGCTAAAACCAAAACGCCCGCGCCGGGCGAACCGGCGCGGGCAGTCTGGTGGATATGTACCCAATCCGGGCACACATCCTTGTACACTTTTGTGAATAGCTTTCGAGGCAAGTTCCGGGTATTCTTGTGTCGGACCCGGAGAATACCATCAACCAAGCAAAGGAGGAATGTCCATGGTAGCAGGCCGGTTGGCCGAAAAGAACGGCTACTTTTACATCGTACTCAGCTACAACGGCCCGGACGGCAAACGGGTGCAGAAATGGCAGGGCACCGGGCTGCCGGTGAAGGGCAACAAGAAAAAGGCGGACGAACTGCTGCGGCAGGCCCGCCAGGCCTTCACGCCGCCGGTGCCGAACCGCTCGGATGACCTGAGCCCGGATATGCTGTTCAGCGATTACATGCTCTACTGGCTGGAGATCATCCGCTCCTCGGTACAGCCCACCACCTGGTCGTCCTACTGCTTTAACGTGAAGGACCACATCGTTCCCTACTTCGAGCCCACCGGCATCACGCTGGGGGGCCTGCAGGCACGGCACATCCAGAGCTTTTACCTCCACGAGCGGAAATCCTTGAAGAGCACCAGCATATTGAAACTTCATGCAAACCTCCACAAGGCGCTGAAGCAGGCGGTGAAGCTGGACCTCATCCCCGGCAACCCGGTAGACAAGGTAGAGCGACCCAAGCCCGAACGGTACATGGCTGCCTACTACACCGCCGAAGAGATGGAGCAGCTGTTTGAGGCCGCCCGGGGGCACCGGCTGGAACTCATTATCCAGTTCGCGGCCTTCTACGGGCTGCGGCGGGGTGAGGTGCTGGGCCTGCGGTGGGACGCCATCGACTTCGCGGCGGGTACCTTCACCATCCGCCACACGGTGACCACTGCCAGCGTGGAAGGGAAACATCTTCTCATCCAGGCGGACCGGGCCAAGACCAAATCCAGCCTGCGGACCCTGCCGCTGGTGGAGGGCTTTGCCCAGCGGCTGCGGGCACTGAAGGAGCAGCAGAAGTACAACGAGAAACTCTGCGGCAACTGCTACAATCAGAAATTCAAGGGTTACCTGTTCGTGGACGAGATGGGCAACCTCATCCTGCCCAATACCGTCACCGACAACTTCGCCCAGCTGCTGAAGGAGCACGGCCTGCGGAAGATCCGCTTCCACGATCTGCGGCACTCCTGCGCCAGCCTGCTGCTGTAGCAGAGGGTGCCCATGAAGCAGATTCAGGAATGGCTGGGCCACAGCGATATCTCCACCACGGCAAACATCTACGCCCATCTGGATTCCCAGTCGAAACAGCTGAGCGCCGCCACGATGGAAAAGGCCCTGGCGCTGCCCGAAGAACTGCCGGAAAGCCGGTGGTGAGGCAGGAAAAAATGTTGTCGGCGGTACGCCTTTAAGAAAAAGGCGTCATGCCGCAAAACCGCGGTATGACGCCTTTTTTGGCGGAGAGTTAGGGATTCGAACCCTAGGTCCCTTTCGGGACACAGCATTTCGAGTGCTGCACCATCGACCACTCGGACAACTCTCCATATTGAATTTTTCAAGCACCGTCTTGCGCGTCCTTCGGACAAATGCAAGATTTCGATGCAAGATACGCGGGAAAATTTTTAATACACACCCCGGATTCAGCCCCGTGTGAAGCCAAACCCTGCGGACGAATCAGCCAGAGAGCCTCAAACTTTCGAGTGCGGACCCGCTGGCCGCTTGGGTACATCTCCGTGTTCGCTGGCCTGCGAACAAGCCAATTTGTATTATAACAGGTTTGGCGGGCCGCGTCAACGCAAAACGCGGCACAAAACCGTCGCGGAGCCGGGCCCGGTGAAACCAGCGGGGAAGAGGAGCGGTTTTGCGGCTCCGGCCGCCCGGCAGGCGGCGGGGTGGGGGAAGGCGCTGCTCCCGCGTGCGGGGACGGCCCGGGCGGGCCCTGCCCGTTTTGCCCCGCGCGGCGATGTATTCAGCCCTTCGCCGCCGGGGGCAGCCTGCCCTCGGCCAGGTCGGCCAGCGTGATCCCGTCGAAGTAGTCGTTGATGAGCCTGTCCAGCCCATGCCACATGGCCCGGGTGCTGCACTGCCCGGCACGGCCGCAGGCCGGCGCGTCCGGCGCCATGCAGGCCACCGGCGCCAGCGTCTTTTCCGTCAGGCGCAGGATACTGCCCACCGTGTAGTCTTGGGGGGCTTTTGTGAGCCGGTAGCCGCCGTTCTTGCCCCGCTGGCCCTCCACAAAGCCCGCTTTCGCCAGCGGCGAGAAGATGGCCTCCAGGTATTTTTCCGAAATGCCCTGCCTCTCGCTGATCCGCGCCAGCGGCTGGTATTCGCCCGCCGGCGCCGCCGCCAGCTCCACCATCACCCGCAGCGCATACCGCCCCTTGCTGGACACCACCATCGCCCTTCGCCTCCCTTTGTCTGCCTCTTTTTTGATTATTATGCCACACCCTTCGCGGCTTTGGCAAGCCGATTTCGCAAATTTCCTATTGACATTGTAGGAAATTGCGCGTATGATAGAGGCATAAACCCACAATGTTTATAGGTTTTTATGAGAAAAAGGAGTTTCATCCTATGATTTATGCAGACAACGCGGCCACCACGCCCGTCTCGCCGGCGGCGCGGGCGGCCATGATCGACGCCATGGACAAGCTGTGGGGCAACCCCTCCAGCCTGTACACCTTTGGCCAGCTGGCCGAAGAGGCGCTGAGCGACGCCCGCGCCCGGGTGGCCGGGTGTCTGGGGGCTGAGGCGGGGGAGATCATCTTCACCTCCGGCGGCAGCGAGGCGGACAACCAGGCCCTGCGCAGCGCGGCGGCCTTTGGGGCGAAGAAGGGCAAGAAGCACATCATCAGCACCGCCTTTGAGCACCACGCCATCCTGCACACGCTGGACGCGCTGAAGGCCGAGGGCTTTGAGGTGACGCTGCTGCCGGTGCACTCCGACGGCCTTGTCCGCCCGGAGGATCTGGTGGCGGCCCTGCGGCCGGACACGGCGCTGGTGAGCGTGATGTTCGCCAACAACGAGATCGGCACCATTCAGCCCATCGCCCGGCTGGGAGAGATCTGCCGCCAGGCGGGAGTGCTGTTCCACACCGACGCGGTGCAGGCGGCGGGGCACATTGCCATCGACGTGAAGGCGATGAACATCGACATGCTCAGCCTTTCCGGCCACAAGTTCCACGGCCCCAAGGGCGTGGGCGCTTTGTATGTGCGCCGGGGCGTGCCGGTGCAGCCTCTGATTTACGGCGGGGCTCAGGAGCGCCGCCGCCGGGCGGGCACCGAGAACCTGCCCGCCATCGCGGGCATGGCCGCCGCGCTGGAAGAGGCCTGCGCCCACTTGGAGGAGAACGCCGCCAAGGTGAGCGCGTTGCGGGACAGGCTCATCGCCGGGCTTTCGGCCATTCCCCACGCGGCGCTGAACGGCGCGGCCGAGCCGCGCCTGCCGGGCAACGTGAACTTCTGCTTTGAGGGCATTGAGGGCGAGAGCCTTCTGCTGATGTTGGACGAGGCGGGCATTGCCGCCTCCAGCGGGTCCGCCTGCACCTCCGGGTCGCTGGACCCCAGCCACGTGCTGCTGGCCATCGGCCGGCCCCACGAGGTGGCTCACGGCTCGCTGCGGCTTTCTTTGAGCGAGGCGAACACCGACGCCGACGTGGAACACATTCTGAAGGAAGTGCCCCGGGTGGTGGACTACCTGCGGGCCTGCAGCCCCGTGTGGGACGAACTGGAAAAAGGAGAGAGAAGCTATGTTATACTCTGACAAGGTGATGGACCACTTCCGCAACCCGCGGAACATGGGCAAAATGGAAGACGCCGACGGCGTGGGCGAAGTGGGCAACGCCAAGTGCGGCGACATCATGCGGATGTACATCAAGGTGAAGGACGGCGTGATCGAGGACGTTTCCTTCATCACCTTCGGCTGCGGGTCGGCCATCGCCACCAGCAGCATGGCCACCGAGATGATCAAGGGCAAGCCTCTGGCCCAGGCGCTGGAGCTCTCCAACAAAGCCGTGGTGGAGGCGCTGGACGGCCTGCCCGCCCACAAGATCCACTGTTCGGTGCTGGCGGAGGAGGCGGTGAAGGCCGCCGTGAAGGACTACTACGACAAGCACGGCGTTTCCTACGACGCCGCTGCCTTCTGCACCGGGGACTGTGGCTGCTGCCACGCCCACGAATAAAGCAAAAAAGGCCCCTCCGGGCGGGAAGGATGTTCCTTCCGCTCGGAGGGGCGTTGTTTTTCCCGGCTCTTTGCGGGTCACTCTTTCTTTGCCTCGTCGGTGCGAAGCATTTGATACAGTACATACAGCACCAGCATACAGATGAAAATCATGGGGAATCCAGTGAGCACGCTGGCTGTCTGCATGGTCTCCAACCCGCCGATACGGGTGAGGGCAAAAGAGAGCGCCACGAAGATCACTGCCCAGAGGATACGGTTCCAGCGGGGAGGCTGTTCGTTGCCGCTCAGGCGGCGGGTGGTGGCTGATGCGAGGATGTAAGCAGAGGAGTCGACGGTGGTGGCCATGAACACGATACACACCACCACGAAGGCAACCGATGCCACTTCCGGCAGAGGCAGCGTGTCCAGAATAGCGATGAGCGCCGCATCTTTGCCCTGAGTTTCCAGAATGGCGACCAGGTCCACCCGCCCGCTTTTCTGCAGATCCAGCGCGTAGCAGCCCAGAACAGAAAAGCTCAGCACGCAACCCAGAGACCCATAGCCGATCATGCCCAGGATCACCTTGCGAATGGTGCGGCCCCGGGAGATGCGCGCTGTGAACAGGGCCATGATGGGAATGTAGGACAGCCACCATCCCCAGTAAAAAACCGTCCAGTTCTGGGGGAATCCGCTCTGGCGGAAGGGGTCTGTGTAAGTGCTCATGCGGAAAAACTCATCCAGATACAACCCAATGCTGTTCATCTCCACATCAAACACACGGGGAATGCCGCTTAAAACAAGGACGAAAGCGATGAACAGAAGCGCCAGATAGATGTTGATGTTGCTCAACACTTTGATCCCCTTGTCCAGGCCGCGATAAACGCTTGTGGAAAAGATGGCAAACCAAAGCAGCAGCACGCCCGCCAGCAGTTTCAGGTCGTTTGGGATGCCCAGCGTTCTGCTCAGGATCTGGCATATCAGCGGCGCGGCCAGGCCCATGGAAGTTCCGATACCGCCCAGCACAGCGAACACGGTGAACACGTCGATGGCGCGGGCCACCCAGCCTCTGCCCAGTTTCACCTGATTGCACACATCGCCCAGGCGCACCGATTCGCCTTTGCGCACAAAGAGCTGATAGGCGATGGCAATGCTGGCGGGTACATAGAACAGCCAGGCGCTGGGGCCCCAGTGAAACTGACCGTACATATGGGCGTATTCGTAGGCCTCATCCGAGAGCGGCTGAATGCCGAAAGGTGTGTCGGTGAGGTAATAGATGGGTTCCAGGAAGGAAAAAATCATCAGCGAACTGGCGATTCCGGTGCAGAACATCATTGCCATCCAGCTGAAATCATTGTATTCCGGTTTCTCGTCCGGGTCGCCCAGCACCACCTTGCCAAAACGGCCAAAGGCCAGCCAGATGAGGAACACCACCAGAACAAGGTGTGTGGCGATGTACAAAAAGCCCCACTCGTGGGTCATTGTTTTCAACAGCGCATTCACGGCCGCGGCGCACTGTCCGGGCGCCGCCAGCAGCACCAGCAAAATGGCTGCGATTGCTGTGATGGATACAAAAAACACCGGTTTTTCCAACGTTTCAAATGCTTTTTTCAGCCTGCTCACCTCCTTTTGCTTTTTCTTGCGGAGAGTCGCTCTCCCGGCGGTTCATCGATAGGACCGCTGCAGGATCTCCATGACCCGCTGACGGGTGAGAGGCTGCGGTTCTATCTCGAACAACTCCCCGGCGATCTCCAGCGCGTTGGTGCAGAACATCTCCAACTCCTCCGGCTGAATGCCGTAGTCAGACATGCGCAGTGCTTCCACACCGCAGGCTTTTTCCATTTCGTACAGGGCCGGCACCAGTTGCTCTGCGCCGGCGTTCGGGTCGCCGGTAAGGGCGCGGGCCATCTCCGCATACCGCTGGGGGATGACCTGTTCAAAGCTGCGGAAATACTCGTTGGCGATCATCAGCAGCGCCGCGCCGTGGGGCAGATCGTCGTGATAAGCACCCATGGCCTGGGCAATGGAGTGGTTGGAAGTGCAGTTGGACAGGGACTCCACAATGCCGGAGCAGGTGCTGGCCAGCGCCACAGCCTCCCGGGCCTGCAGATCGCTTCCGTCGTTTACGGCGGTCACGAGATTTTGCCCTAACAAAGAGATGCTTCGCAGCGCAAACACATCGCTGATGGGGGTCGCAACGGTGGCGATGTAGCCCTCCATTGCGTGAAACAGCGCGTCAAATCCCTGGCAGGCGGTGAGGCGGGGCGGCACCGAGACCATCAGCTCCGGGTCCACAAAGGAGACGGTGGGGAACAGTTCCGGCGCGCCAAAGCCCACCTTTTCGTTGGTCTCTTCCTTTGTGATGACCACCCAGGGGTCCGCCTCGGTGCCGGTGCCTGCCGTAGTGGGCACCGCCACCACCGGCAGCGGACGCACGTGAAGGCGCTTGCCTGCGCCGGACCCGGTGGCCACATAATCCCAGAAATCGCCGCCGTTGGCGGCCATCAGCGCGATGGATTTGGCGGAATCGATGCTGCTGCCACCGCCGAACCCAAGCACAAAATCACAGTTGCTTTCGCGGCAGATCCGTGCGGCCTCCTCCACCTGTCGCTTGCCGGGGTTCGGGTGCACCTTGTTGTACACAACGCTCTCCGCGCCGCCTGCCGCCAGGAGTTTCTGCAGCCGGGCCAGGTGACCGTTCTCCACGATCCACGCGTCCGGCGTAATCACGATCATTGCTTTTTTGCCCGGCAGCGAGATCTCACCCAGTTTGTTCAGACATCCGGCGCCGAAATAGATCTTCGTCGGCAGAAAAAATTCATGCTCCACATGAACACCTCTTCTTCAAAGTTTCGGCAGGGCGGTCAAAACGCTTTGCCCGCACAGCCGCACATTTCCATCAGTTTTTCGATCTCCCCGGCCAGCACCAGGGTAGCTTTTCCCATGCACTCCTCCATGGTCAGCGAAACATTTTCCTTCACGCAGTCCATATAGACGTTGTAGAGCTGGGTGTAGTAGTTCACCTTGCAGATCCCCATGCGCACCGCCCGGCGCACATCCGCCTCCGGGATTCCGGAGGCTCCGTGAAGCACCAGAGGCACTCCGCACACATCGTGCAGCCGCTGCAAAAGCTCAAAGTCCAGTTCCGGGGCTCGTTTGACAATACCATGGCAGCCGTGGATGTTGCCGATGGAAACAGCGATGGCATCCGCACCGGTCTTTTCCAGAAAATCACGCAGCTGGCCGGGGTCGCTCTTGACGATCTCGCAGTCGCCCCCGCCGCCTTCCTCGCCGCCCACACGGCCCACCTCGGCCTCCAGTGTGCCGTCGGGCCCGGCGGCGCGGCGCAGCCGCCGGGTGACCTCCACGTTGTCCTCGTAGGTGCCGGCCGAGCCGTCGTACATGATGGAGGGGAAACCGCCCTCCAGCGCCCGCATACATTCTTCCTCGGTCATGCCGTGGTCCAGATGGATGGCAAACGGCACCTCGGGAAAGCGCTTTTCAAAGCAACGGATGATCCCCGCCAGTTCGCCGAAGGTGATCATCTGGGGCTCCAGCTCCGACCAGGCGGACTGGATGATCACCGGCGCGCGGGCGGCACGGGCCGCCAGAAAACAGGCCAGCACCGACTCCATGTTGCTCACGCAGATGGCCGGCACCGCGTACCCGCCTTCCATGGCTTTTGCCAGGATCTCTTTCATTTTGTATTCCATTGCCGTGTCCTTTCTTTGCGCAAAAACGGCTCACAGCTTGGGAAAAGCCGTGCAGTCAGTGGGCATCAGCCAGGTCTTTTTCATATCGTCGCTGGCCATGCGGCAGATATCCAGCACGATGCCGGAACTTTCCTGAATGGTGGACAGGGTGCCCACGATGGGCTTGAAGATCTTATAGCCTTTTTTCTCCAGAATATCCCAAACGTCATTGTAGAAGATCAGCAGTTCCATCATGGTGGTGCCTCCGGTACCGTTGACAATGAAGCTCAGCTCGTCACCGGGCACAAACGGCTTGTCGTTCAGGATCATCTCCAGCACTTTTTCCGCCAGCTCGCGGGAAGAGCACATGGGGATATTATCCGCACCCGCTTCACCGTGGCCGCCGGCGCCCAGGGTGATCTCGTCGTCAGGCAGATCGTACATCACGTCGCCGGTAGAGGGAGATGTGCCGGGGCGGATGCCGATGGTGATGGCCCGCACATTGTCCAGCACGAAGTCGCCGAAAGCGATCACTTCGTCCAGCGTGTGACCCAGTCCCGCGTAGCCGCTGATCATCTTGGTCTCAAACAGGGCCACACCCATGCGCCGGTCCTCCCGGCGGCCGGTGTAGGGATCAGCCACGTTGGTGCCGCCCAGCAGGATCCCCTTGGCCAGCACGCCATCCTCCTCGGCCATTTCCAGCGCCATTTTGGCGTTCAGCACGTCGCCCGCACAGTTGCTGATGAGAATCAGAGAACCCGCACCGGTGTCGGCCGCCTTCAGGGCTTCATAGATAGGGAAGGGCCCGGGTGCAGCGAACAGGCCGCCGATGGCCTGGGCGTCCATGTAATTGCTGCCCAGATAGCCGATGGCATCCGGTTCATGGCCTGCACCGTAACCCATCACGATGCCCACCTTGCCCTGGTCCAACTGGTTGCGCACCAGCACCTGGGTGCCTGGGATCTGATGGATACGGTCCTGCTGGTAGCGGACATAGCCGGCAATGGTCTGCCGCACGATGTCTTCCTGACCGTTCACAATCTTTTTCGCCTTTGCCATATGGGTTCAACTTCCTTTCTTTTTATTCATTCACAAAATCGGAAATGGTCTTGAGCATGAGGTGCAGGCTGGTGGCTCCGGCGTCCTGATGGCCGACGGATTTTTCCCGCAGGAAATGTGAGCGGCCCATCTTTGCCTGCATGGGGATGGTGGCCCGCACGCCCTCCTCCGCGGCCTGCTCGGCCGCGCGGGCGACCTGCGCCAGAGGAACATCCCCCGCGCCTGCAGCGGCCAGTGCTGCGGGCACCAGTGCATCCACCAGAGTTTTGTCGCCGGGGGCCGCGCCGCCCAAGGCCATCACCTTGTCCGCCGCGTTCTTCAGGCCGGCGGCATACTCCTGCGGACCCAGCTGTCCGCTCTGGCGGGCCGCTTTGCCCAACTCGCTGACCACGGTGGAAAAGATGGGCCCGATGGCCCCGCCGATACTGGCCAGCATGGCGCGGCTGTAGGCCTTGAAGCAGTCGTATACACCGGCAGTTCCGTCCAGTGTTTCCGCCGCTTCCAGTCCGGCCTTGGTGCCCCGGGCCATGCTCTCGCCGTGGTCGCCGTCACCGATGGCCCGGTCATAGGCACACAGCTCTTCCTTGTGGGTCTCAAAGGCATTGGTGATCGCGCCCAGCAGCAGGCGCACGTTTTCCTGTGTGATGTTCATGTTTTTGTTCCTTTCCCGTCCCCCTCCGGGGACGCCGATTGCCAAACCTCGAAAAAACGGATATACTAAAGCCAATCACTTCAGAAAGCAGGGACGGACCGCAACATGGATGACCTTTCCAACAAACTGACCATCGGGCAGTTCGCCCGCTTCAACAACGTGTCGGAACAGACGCTGCGCTATTATGACCAGATCGGCATTTTGAGGCCAACCGCCTTTAACGAGAAGACCGGATACCGCTATTACCACATCTCCCAGTGCGCCCAGCTTGACCTGATCGCCCACATGAAGAGCCTTGGCATCTCCCTCAAGGAGATCAGGCGTTTTCTTGACACGGAAGACACCGCCTGGCTGGTGAGTAAGCTCAATTCCATCTGGAGCGCCAATGCGGCGACCATTGAGCTGCTGCAGAACACCCAGGCGGTGATCGAGCGAAAGCTCGAAGAGTATCAAATGCAATCGGTGCTTCCCCGGGAGGGCGTGCCTTATCTGGAGGTAATCCCGCGGCGGACCATCTATAAATATGACACCCACATCAACTACTACTATAATGAAGATTCCGTTTCAAACTATGAGTACATGCTGCGGGAATTCAAAAACAACATTTTGAAGCAGAACCTTCCCAGTGTGTACTTTTACAACGTCAGCAGTATCATGCGCCGGGAGAATCTTCTGGCGCACAACTTTATCACCACAGAGTTGTTCGTCTTCATCCGCGATGTGGATCAAAAACGCTTCGACGCCTGCGAAACGGTGCCTTCCCACACCTTCTTGTGCATGGTATGCACCGACAGCAGCAAGGAGATCGACTGTATCAACCAAATGCTGGACGAGATCCACCGCAAGAATTACGTCGTTTGCGGAGATTACATCTGCGAAGTGGTGAGCGAATTCCTCAGTGCGAGGGAAGGCGCACGGGATATGGTGCTGAAACTTCAAATCCCCATTTCGTTCGCATGAACCTGCGCCGCCTCAGGCGGCGCTTTTCTTTTGCGCCTTGATACGGACCAGCAGCGCCACACCGCTGAGGGCCATCAGCGCGCAGCCGAAAATAGCCAGATACCAGATACGGTGGTAGGCCGCCACCGGCTCCATGGTCTCCTGCCAACGGCCGATCACCGTGTAGATCCAGGTGTCGGAAGAATAACCGATCAGAGAGACCACGCCGGTCATGGTGCCGAAGTACTTGGGGTCAACTCCGGTCTCACCGGTACAGGCAAAGTTCTGAGCCTTGCCCAGCAACGCGAAGAAGCTGAGCACCACCGCCAGCACCATCAGGAAAGGCAGCACCACCGGGTTGGCCGGCATGCACAGGGTGGTCACAAGGCCCACGGCGGACAACGCGCCCGCCACAATGCACAGACGGGTTGGGGAGCTCTTGAGAATCGCCGTGGACATGAACACCACAGAAAGCGGACCGGCCGCGATCTTCATCACCTGGTTGCGGATGATGCTGAAATAGGAAGCCGTGGTCATATCCATGGCGTAAATATCCACAAGATAGGACTGCGTGTAGGTCAGGCAGGAATAAACGATGTAAGAGCCCAGCACGATGAAGCTGGCAATGTAGGTCATCGGGTTTTTCAGAACGTTGAGCAGAACGCCCTTGCGGGGTTCTTCCTTCTTCTCTTCCAGCGGCACGCCGGCAAGAGAGTTATCGTTCAGAGTGCGTGCCGGAACGAACAGGTACGTGGTGAGCGCCAGCACGAGGCCCCAGATGGTGTAGACGATCCACACCGCACGCAGGCTGTCAGGGTTGCGCTCCGCGCCCATCCAGCTGAACACCAGCGTGCTGGAGAGGGTTGCCAGGAATGCACCCACGCCTTCAAAGGAGCTGACCATCGGCAGGATCTTGCCCTGCTCTTTCTGGGTGCCCAGAAGAGCGGCCACCTTGGCCACAGGGCTCCAGAGAAGAGCGATGGTGGTGACCACCCACAGCGCTTCCACGGCCAGAGCCACCCAGAAGGGAGGATACGTGGCCATGATGGCACATCCCAGGGCGGTGCCCAACAAAGAAACGATGATCAGAGAGCGGCAGGAGAATTTGTCCGCGCTTACGCCGCCGATCACATAAAATATCAGTGCCGCTGTGCCGTAGACGCTGAGCATCAGGCCCAGCTGCGTGTCAGTGTAACCCACAATGCTGGTGAGCTGCTCATGGTATGTATAACGTATGTAGGGCGGCTCGTAGGAAAAGCCCCACGTCAAGCCCAGAAACATCACGATCAGCCAACGGTTGACCTTGATTTTTGCCGATGATAGATCCATTGCTTTTTACCCCTTTCTCATTGACGTCCGCGGGCAGGGCCGGCTGCCGCTCCACCTCCTTTGTGCCCGCCTGTTCTTTACTGCAATTGTAGTCCTTGCAGTAGCTGTAGGGTCAAGGTGTTTCCAGCAAAAAACACTTGGCAAGAGAGACAAAAAAAAGAATGATATTTTCATCACAATCACGGTTTCTTTTTCCTCGTCCGGGACTGACAGCGGCCTTTTTCCCTCTTTTTTTGAAAAGTCTTTTGTTGCTATAAAGTTTTTCCGTAAAGCAAAGGCCGCCGGCCGTGGGTTTTCCACGGCCGGCGGCCTTGTCTGTTTCAGTCTGTTCAGAATTTCCGGTACTGCTCCAGCTTCGCTTTGGCGCTTTCCAGCTGGGCGTTCACGCTTTCGGGGGCGGGGCCGCCGAAGCTGCGGCGCAGCGCACAGCAGGCGCCGAGGTCGATGGCGGCGTAGACGTCCTCTTCAAAGAGGCCGCTTATGGCCTTGTACTGGGCCAGGGGCAGGGTGTCCAGCGTGAGGCCGCCCTTGATGCACAGGGCCACCAGCTGGCCGGTGAGCTTGTAGGCGTCCCGGAAGGGCATGCCCTTTTTGGTGAGGTAATCCGCGCAGTCGGTGGCGTTGATGAAGCCTTTGGAGGCCGCCGCCCGCAGATTCTCCGGCAGCACCTTCATGGTGTCGATGAGGGGGGCCAGGGTGGTGAGGCAGAGGTCGAGGGTGTCCACCGCGTCGAAGATGGCCTCTTTGTCCTCCTGCATGTCCTTGTTGTAGGCCAGGGGCAGGCCCTTCATCATCACCAGCAGGGTGGTCAGATCGCCGCAGACCCGCCCCGTTTTGCCCCGGATGAGCTCGTTCACGTCGGGGTTTTTCTTCTGGGGCATGATGGAGGAGCCGGTGGTGAAGGCGTCGTCCAGCTCGATGAACTTGAACTCCCAGCTGCACCAGAGGATGATCTCCTCCGACAAACGGGACAGGTGCACCATGCAGGTGGCGATATCCGCCGCCAGCTCGATACAGAAATCCCGGTCGGACACGCCGTCCAGGCTGTTTTCGCAGGGGCCGTCAAAGCCCAGCGCCGCGGCGGTGGCGTGGCGGTCGATGGGATAGGTGGTGCCCGCCAGCGCGCCGCACCCCAGAGGGCAGAGGTTCATCCGCTTTTTCCAGTCGGCAAGGCGGTCCATGTCCCGCAAAAGCATTTGCACATAGGCCAGCAGATGGTGGCCGAAGGTGACGGGCTGGGCCCGCTGCAGATGGGTGTAGCCGGGCATTACGTCCGCCGCGTGGGCGGCGGCCTGCTTTAAGAGCGCGTCGCAGAGGGCGGCCATCTTTTCGTTGAGGGTGCCCGCCGCGTCCCGCAGAAACAGGCGCAGGTCCACCGCCACCTGGTCGTTGCGGCTGCGGCCGGTGTGCAGCCGCTTGCCCGCGTCGCCGATCCGCTTTGTCAGCTCCGCCTCCACAAAGGTGTGGATGTCCTCGGCGGCGGGGTCAACGGCCAGCGCTCCGCTTTGCAGGTCCGCCAGAATGCCCGAGAGGCCGGCCTGGATGGCCGCGCCGTCCGCCTCGGAAAGAATGCCCTGCCCGGTGAGCATGGCCGCGTGGGCCATGCTGCCGGTGATGTCCTGCACGGCCATGCGCCGGTCGAACCGGATGGAGGAATTAAAGTCGTTCACACGGCTGTCCACCGCTTTGGTGAACCGTCCCTGCCAGAGCTGCATGGTCCAACTCTCCTTGTCTTATTTGTTCCAGTTTTTCGACAGCTTCGCCCGCTCGCGGATGGACAGGCCGAACAGGTTGATGAAGCCGGCCGCGTCCGCCTGGTTGTAGTCGTCGTCCTCGCCGAAGCTGGCGGTCTGCTCGTCGTAGAGGGTGTAGGGGGAGGTGATGGAGGCGGGGGTCACGTTGCCCTTGTAGAGCTTGACCTTCACGTCGCCGGTCACCGTGGCTTGGGTAGAGTCCACGAAGGCGTCCAGCGCCTCGCGCAGGGGGGTGAACCACTGGCCGTTGTAGACCAGGTCCGCGTACTTCTGGGCGGCGATGGCCTTGAAGTGGCTGGTCTCCTTGTCCAGGGTGATGCTTTCCAGCAGGCCGTGGGCGGCGTAGAGGATGGCCCCGCCGGGGGTCTCGTAGACGCCGCGGCTCTTCATGCCCACCAGACGGTTCTCCACGATATCCAGAATGCCCACGCCGTTTTTGCCGCCCAGCTCGTTGAGTTTTTCCACCAGGGCCACGCTGTCCATCTCCACGCCGTCCACCGCGGTGGGCACGCCCTTCTCGAAGTGGATGGTCACATAGGTGGGGGTGTCCGGCGCCTGCTCGGGGGCCACGCCCAGCTCCAGGAAGCCGGGTTTCAGAAGCGGCGCCTCGTTGGCGGGGCTCTCCAGGTCCAGGCCCTCGTGGGACAGGTGCCACAGGTTCTTGTCCTTGGAGTAGTTGGTCTCGCGGCTGATCTTCAGGGGGATGTTGTGAGCCTCGGCGTATTCGATCTCTTCCTCGCGGCTCTTGATGTCCCACTCGCGCCAGGGGGCGATGACGTCCAGCTCGGGGGCGAACGCCTTGATGGTGAGCTCAAAACGCACCTGGTCGTTGCCTTTGCCGGTGCAGCCGTGGCAGATGGCCCCGGCTCCCTCCGCCAGGGCGATCTCCACCAGGCGCTTGGCCAGGGGCGGGCGGGCAAAGCTGGTGCCCAGCAGGTAGGTCTCGTACTTCGCGCCCGCTTTCAGGGTGGGCCAGATATAGTCCTCCACAAAGGTTCTTCGCAGATCTTCCACATACAGTTTGGATGCGCCGGTGGCCATCACCTTGGCCTCCAGGCCGTCCAGCTCGTCGCCCTGGCCCACGTTGCCCGCCACGGCGATGACTTCACAGCCGTAGTGCTCTTTCAGCCAGGGGATGATGATGGAGGTGTCCAGCCCGCCGGAGTAGGCAAGGACGACTTTCTTGTACTGCTTTTTCATGGTGCTGCGACTCCCTTTCCTTTGGGCCGTGGCCCCGGTTTTGCCTGTATATTTTGAATATATATTCAAAATATTACGGCCAATTATACATGCCGGGCGGGGTTTGTCAAGGGGGAAAAGTATGAGTTTTGCACTTTAGCACAGAAAAAGAGACCCGCAAAAACGGGCCTCTTTTGGGCGTTTTGTCAAAAAAGAGCAGTTTGTTTTCACATGGCGGACAAATGCTCGCCGCCGGCGGGCGGTTTGTATAAATTCATCGCCGGGCCGGCAGGGGAGCGGGCAGGGGCGCGTCGGGGTCGGCGGCGGGAGCGCGTCGGGGTCCGCAATGGGAGCACTTCAAAAATTCAGCGCCCGGCGATGGCCCGCCAGCCGGCCCCCAGACGGGCGGCGGCGAGGATGTCCTCCAGCCGGCCGGCGGGCAGGGGAGAGGGGGCAGCGGGAGGCTCGCCGGAGTCGGCGGCGGGGTCGGCCAGGTCCAGCAGCCAATAGCTGACCCCCTGCCAGCCGTTCTTGTAGCCGGTGCGGGCCTGCCGCCCCTCGCAGACGAAGCCGAAGGCGGTGTGGAAGGCCTCGCTCTCGGGGTTGGGGTCGGCCAGCACGGCGTAGGCGTTGCGGTAGCCTTGCTCTGCCAGCGCCGCCAGCAGGCCGTTGTAGAGCATGGTGCCCAGGCCCAGCCGCCGGGCGGCGGGGGCCAGATAGATGGTAGTCTCGGTGTCCCAGGCGTAGGCGTCCCGGCCGTAGCGCCAGGGGTGGGCGCAGGCGTAGCCCAGGGGCTGGCCCAGGGCGTTTTCCGCCAGGATGTAAGGCAGCACCCGCCGGGTGGCGGCGATGGAGCGGCGGTGCTCGGCCTCGGAGGGCACTTCATAAAGGAAGGAGGCGGTGCTGTTTTTCACATACCAGCCGAACACTTCCAGAACTTTTGCCGCGTCGGCGGGCTTTGCCGGGCGCAGCAGCACGAACCGGGCGGGGTCAAAGGCGGCGGCCAGGGCCTCCTTTTCCGCCTTGGGCAGCTTTTTCAACGCGGCCTCCCGGCGCAGCGCGGCGCTTTTGTCCGGCACAGCCTCCGCCCAGGCGAGGCTGGCCGCCCCGAAGGCGCGGGTATACTTGGCGCCCTTGCCGCTTTGGTGGGCGGCGAGACGGCGGAGCAGGTCGTTGGTCCAGCCGGTGTAGAGGGCGCCGCCCTCGCAGCGCACCATATAGACATAGCAGACGGGCATGGAAAGGGCTCCTTTCAGCGGCGGCCGTCGGCGATCCGGCAGGCGGCGATGGCGCTCTCTTTGGTGTCGGCGGTGATCATAAAGCGGCTGGCGTGGCAAAAGCGCAGGTCGGCAATGCCGCTGCGCTTCGCCAGCTCCTCCGGGGGCTGGCCCGCCCAACCTTGGGGGAAGGGCCGCTTGGGCCGCCGGGTGAGCCGGTCGTTGACGCACTGGGCCGCCCAGCCGCCCCGCTGGCTGGGGTAGACCACAAAGCGGGCGTCGGAGCGGTAGAGGGCGTTTTTCCAGGGGGCGTAGCAGGGCAGCACCACCACCCCGTTCTCCATCCGGTCCAGCGCCTTTTTCACCAGCGCGTCCGCCCGGTTCACGGCGTTGGCCCCGTCGATGTTGTTCTGCAGGATCACCTGGGCGAAATCCACCGCCCGGGCAAAGCAGGCGTCGGGGTCGTCCTTCGAGTCCCACAGGGGGTTGAAGCCGCCGATGGCCTCCGCCAGCAGGCAGTCCTCGCCGGTGTTGTCGTTCAGGTCCAGCGGCTGCACGAAGTTCTCGTCCAGCAGGCGTGCCTGATGTTCGCCCACCAGCTGGGGGCCGAACACCTTCCACAAAAGGCCGAAGGCCGCGTAGGGCACGCCGTTGGGGCGTTCGGGACGGTCGGCGTCGTGGTGGTCGAACATACCGCCGCCGATGTCGTAGACAATGCCTTCAAAATCGTCCGGCACCTCAAAGCCCCGCTGCACCGTAAAATCCGGGCGCAGAATGCGCAGCAGCGCGGTGGCGAACACGTCGTCCGCATGGAATTTGCCCCCGTGGGTGAATCCTCTGGCCGGTACCTTCATGGAATGAGACTCTCCTTTGTCGCTGGTTTTCCATTCAGTATAGCACATTCCCCGGGCAAAAAACAGCGGCCCTCTCCATATATATAAAAGGTAAACGGCAGAAGTTTCCTGCCCGCCGTTTACAGAAGTTTCATACAAGGCCGGGCGGGTTTGTGTTATAATGATGTTGAATATCGACATCTTTCGCGCTGCAAACGCGCGGCGGGAGGGGGAGGTTTTGATGAAAACGAAATACAGACGGCGGCGGGCGTTGGCGGCAGTGCTGGCCGTGGCCGCCCTGGCGGCGGTGGCGGGCCTTGTGTGGCTGCTGGTGCTGCTGGTGCGGGGCATTGGCTCGCTGGGCACGCTGGACATGCGCGCGCCCAAAGACGTGAAGGCCGTGGTGCTGGCCGCCGACTGGAGCAGTTATTTCGATACGTCCCGCACCACCGAGGAGCAGCGGGCCTTTTTGGAGAGCACGCTGGACGAGGCGGCGGGCCTCGGCGCCAACACGGTGCTGCTCTCCGGCCGGGTGGACAACGACCCCGCCCAGGTGCTCTTCCGGGTGAAGGGCAAGGACCTGGCAGTGGCCACCGCGGAGGCGGTGACCGAAAACGACAAGTTCCTGTCCAAGTTCGACCCGGTGCAATATCTGATGAAGCAGGCGAAGGAGCGGGACATGCAGGTGGCCCTCATCGCCACCGATGACGGCGGCCAGCCGCTGGCCCAGGGCAGCGCGCTGCCCGAATGGCTGGAAAAGGCCGCGAAGGACTACAAGCTGGCCCTTTACGGCCTGGACGAAGCCAGCGCCGCCGCCCGGGACGCGGCGAAGGCCGAGGCCGAATCCCTGGCCGCCGAGACCGGGGAGGAAACGGAGCCCGAACAGCCTCTGCTGACCTATGTGGCCCTCACCGAAGGCAGCGAAGCCCCGGCCCTGCTGCGCAAGGACGGCGACGCGGCCCTGCTGGCGGCGGCCTGGCAGCTGGAGGCCGGACGCGGCCTGGTGCTGGGCGAGCTGGGCAGCCTGCTGGCGGACGGCAGCGACGCGGCGGTGGCCCTGCGCTTTGTGAGCGGCGAGGCCCTGCCCGACGTGCTGGCCAAGGATGTGCCCGCCACCCTTTCCATCGTCACCCCCGCCACGGGGGCCACGCTGTACACCGAGAATGTGTATCTCATCGGCACCTCCGACCCGGCCCAGCCTCTGACGGTGAACGGCACGACGGTGGAGCGCACCGGCGACATGGGCGTGTGGGGCCTGCTGGTGCCGCTGAACATGGGCGCCAACGACATCACCGCCGTGCAGGGGGAGAACACCGTCACCATCACGGTGACCCGTTCCACCTATTCCGGCGGCGGTTCCGGAGCGGCCCGGCCGGACGGCAGCGTGGCCGCCGCGCCCGGCCAGAAGCTGCGGATCACCCAGCCCCTGGCCAGCCTTCTGACCGATTATTCCAACGATGATTCCATCCAGATGACCGCCTACGAAGGGGCGGTGGCCACGGTGAAGAAGAGCGTCTCCTTTGTGCGCTCGAACCGCCGCACCTACGCCTACCAGCTGGAGAACGGCGGCTACATCCTGGCCAAGGACTGCGAGCTGCTGGATCCTTCCACCCCCGGCGCGGCCTTCACCGGCGCCGAGCGCTCCACCGAGGGCAACATGGAGGTGTTCACCTTCGGCGGTTCCGGCACCCCGCTCTACACCCACACCTGGGAGGCTGGCGAGCTGACCCTCACCTTCCTGTCCGCCTCCTTCAGCGGAGAAATGCCCGCTGACCTGGGCTTCGGCGGGGCCACCGTGACGGCCCAGCCCACCGAGGAGGGCGGCTTCTCGCTGCACTTCGTGTTCAACGACGCCGACCCGCTCTGGGGCTACCATGTGCGCTACACCGCCGAGGGCGGCACCCAAATTTTGCTCAAGCACCAGCCCAAGCGCTCGGACGCCGAGACCGGCCCCCTCACCGGCGTGACCGTCATGCTGGACCCGGGCCACGGCGGCACCGACATGGGCGCGGTGGGCTCCACCAGCGAGAACTTCCCCCAGGAGAAGGACCTGAACCTGGCGGAGGCGCTGGCGGCCAAGTACCGGCTGGAGCAGCTGGGGGCCACCGTGCTGATGACCCGCTCGGACGACAGCTTCCCGACTCTGGGCGACCGGGTGAAAGCCCTCAACGACGCCGCGCCGGACTTCTTCATCTCGGTGCACCACAACAGCACCAACCTGGATAAAGACACAAACGGCCTGGTGGGCACCGAGTGCTACTGGTTCTACACCGAGGGCAAGCCGCTGGCCCAGGCCCTGATGGACCGGATGACCTCCGCCACCGGCCGCGAGGCGCGGGGCGTGTTCTACAACTACTTCTACGTCACCCGCTCCAACATCTGCCCCGCGGTGCTGCTGGAGACGGGCTTCGTGAGCAGCCCCACCGAGTATCAGAGCTGCGCCGGCGACCTGGGCCTGTGGGCCGAGGGCGGCGCCATCGCCCAGGCGGTGCTGGACTGCGTGCCCGGCTGAACCCTCACATGAAAAAAGGCCCCCCGGAAGCGTTCCGGGGGGCTTTTGCTGTATCCTTTCTTATTCCACGGGCACCGTCCAGCCCTTGGTGTCGGGCAGGCGGCCCCACTGAATGCCGGTGAGGGTGTCGTAGAGCTTCTGGGTGAGGGGGCCGATCTTGCCGCCGCCGATGTAGGCAGCCTTGCCCTCCCAGTCCAGCTCCTTCACCGGGCTGATGACCGCCGCGGTGCCGGTGCCGAACACTTCTTCCAGCTTGCCCTCGTCGGCGGCCTTCATCACGTCCGCGATGGCCAGCGGGCCCTCGATGACCTCATAGCCCCAGTCCTTCAGCAGCTCGATGATGGAGCGGCGGGTCACACCGGGCAGCACCGTGCCGGTGCAGGCGGCGGTGTAGATCTTGCCGTCGATCTTGAACATGATGTTCATGGAGCCGACTTCTTCCACATATTTCTTTTCCACGCCGTCCAGCCACAGCACCTGGCTGAAGCCCAGCTCCTCGGCCTTTTCGCCCGCCTTGATGGAGGCGGCGTAGTTGCCGCCGCACTTGCAGAAGCCGGTGAGGCCGGGCGCGGCGCGGATGTACTCGTCCTCCACATAGATCCGCACCGGGTCCAGGCCCTCAGCGTAGTAAGCGCCGGAGGGCGAGCAGATGATGACGAACAGGTAATTCTTCGCCGCGTGCACCCCGAGGCCGATGTCGGTGGCAATGCAGAAGGGGCGGATGTAGAGGGAAGCGCCGTCAGAGTGGGGCACCCAGTCCCGCTCCAGGTCCACCAGCGCCTTCACCGCCTGCACAAAATCCTCGGTGGGGATGGGCGGCATGCCCAGGCGGTCCGCCGAATCGTTGAAGCGGCTGGCGTTGCAGTCGGGACGGAACAGCTGCACCTTGCCCCCGGCGGTGCGGTAGGCCTTCATGCCCTCAAAAATTTCCTGTGCATAGTGGAACACCGTGGTGGCCGGGTCCATGGGCAGGGGGCCGTAGGGCACGATCCGCGCGTCATGCCAGCCTTCGCCGGCGGTGTAGTCCATCAGGAACATATGGTCGGTGAACAGCTTGCCGAAGCCCAGAGCCGATTCGTCGGCGGGTTTCTGTTTCAATGCGGCGGACTTTTGCACGGTGATGTTCAGCATGATGTTCTGCCTTCTTTCAGGATTTTTCCTTTATTATAGTAACACGGTGAAAACAAAACAAGCCTTTTTTGAAAAAAGTCGGGCCGTTTGTCCACCCACGGCGGCCGCAAGGGGGAAATTTCACAGGTGCGCCATGAAAAATCCCGTTTTTTCCTTGACGAGTGCCATCGATTACATTATAATAAATACTCAGTTTGGTCGATTAATCTGCTAAAGGGCTGAAACGCCCTGGCAGGCTTGGGATTTTGCCCCTGGAAATTGACAAACGGACGCAAAAGCGGTAAAATAAAGAGACAATTTGTTTGCTGTTGCAGCGTGTCCAGGCTTTTTTGCGGGCGCGCGGGCGTGAAAAAGTGGGTCCGCCGGGCGCACACAAATTCACGCCGGCGGCCGCTCGCGGGGAATGGCGCTTTTTTTGTTGCTTCACTTGTTCGTCGTCTGCGGACAGTGGTGTTTGCAAAAAGGACGGCCGCCCGGCTGGTTGCCACAGCCGGTGCGCCGCGCGGTTGCCGCGCGCGGCGCCGAGGGAGTTAAGGAGTGATCTTATGGCAAAATATGTGGTGAAGCGCGTACTTCTGGCGATCTTGACCATCTTCATCGTCAGCGCCATCACCTTTTTCTCGATGTACGCCATTCCGGGCGGCCCGTTCAGCTCGGAAAAGGCGCTGAGCCCCGCCGTCATGGCGGCGCTGGAGGCCCGCTACGGCCTGGACCAGCCCGTGCCGGTGCAGTATGTGAACTACATGAGCCGGCTGCTGTTCCAGGCGGACTTCGGCGTCAGCCTGAAGACCGGCCGCGATGTGTTTGAGACCATCACCACCGGCATGCAGGTCAGCGCCAAGCTGGGCTTGTCCGCCGCTGCGGTGGCGGTGGCCTTCGGTCTGGTGCTGGGCTCGGTGGCCGCGCTGAACCGCGGCAAGTTCATCGACCGGATCGTCGTGTTCTTCACCACTCTGGCCACCAGCGCCCCCAGCTTTGTGCTGGCCACCCTGCTGCTGCTGGTGTTCTCCATCCAGCTGGGCTGGGTGCCTGTCTGGAGCGCAACCGAGCAGAATTACGTGCTCCCGGTGATCAGCCTTTGCATGTACCCCATGGCGTATATCACCCGTCTGACCAAGACCAGCATGCTGGACGCGCTGAACCAGGATTACATCCGCACCGCCCGCGCCAAAGGCGTTGCTTCCTACAAGGTGATCTTCAAGCACGCGCTGCGCAACGCCCTCATCCCCGTGGTGACCTACGTTGGTCCCATGGTGGCGTTCATCATCACCGGCTCCATGGTGGTGGAGTCCATCTTCTCCACCGGCGGCCTGGGCTCGTATTTTGTGAGTTCCATCACCAACCGGGACTACACCCTGATCATGGGCGTGACCATCTTCCTGGCCATCCTGATGGTGACCGCGAACCTCATCACGGACATCGTGTACAAGCTCATCGACCCGCGCATTACATTTGACTAAGGAGACGGATTATGAACAAACCGCTTAAAAAGCATCTGCTCAGCAGCCAGATCGATCTGGCAAAATTCAGCCCCGCCTCCGAGGAAGAGAAGAGCCAGCAGGAGGTCATGAGCGAATCCACCACCTTCTTTAAGGACGGCATGAAGAAACTCATGCGCAACCCCCTGGCGGTGGGCGCCATCATCGTTCTGGTGCTGCTGATCATCACCATCATCGTTGCCCCCATGGTCATCCCCTACGGCTACGACGAGATTTTGAAAGTGGGCGGCAAGCGCGACAAGACCGCCGCCAACCTCGCCCCCTTCACCTGGTCCGAGAACGAGCTGGCCTACATGGAGGAGACCGGCGAACAGCTGTTCCCCCACATCTTCGGCACCGATAAACTCTGCCGCGACTACTTCACCCGCGTCATCTACGGCACCCGCGTTTCCCTGTCCGTCGGTCTGTTCGCCAGTATCCTGGTGATGATCATCGGCGTGCTCTACGGCGCCGTGGCCGGTTATGCCGGCGGCAAAGTGGACCTTGTGATGATGCGTATCTGCGACATCATCTATTCTCTGCCGGACCTTCTGATGGTCATCTTGCTGTCGGTGGTCTTGCGGGAAACGTTGGGCAACGCCATATCCGGCACGGTGTTTGCGAAACTGGGCACCAACATGCTCTCGCTGTTCATCGTGTTCGGCCTGCTCTACTGGGTGGGCATGGCCCGTCTGGTGCGCGGCCAGATTTTGACCATCAAGGAGAACGAGTACGTTCTGGCGGCCCGCACCATCGGCACCAAGCCCGGCCGCATTCTCCGCAAGCACATCCTGCCCAACTGCCTGTCGGTCATCATCATTTCTGTGGCCCTGCAGGTGCCTTCCGCCATCTTCACCGAGAGCTACCTGAGCTTCCTTGGCCTGGGCGTGACCCAGCCCATGCCCTCTCTGGGCAGTCTTGCCAACGAGGCCCGCGGCGCTCTGCAGGCGTACCCCTTCCAGCTGCTGTTCCCCGCGCTGATGATCTGCTTGATCGTTCTGTCGCTGAACCTGCTCGGCGACGGTCTGCGGGACGCCTTCGATCCCAAGCTGAGGAGGTAATGGTACATGAGTGAACATCTTTTATCGGTCAAGGACCTGCACACCTCCTTCACCACCGACAACGGCGAGGTGCACGCGGTCAACGGCGTTTCCTTTAACCTGGATACCGGCAAGGTGCTGGGTATCGTGGGTGAGAGCGGTTCCGGCAAATCGGTGACCGCCTATTCCATCATGCAGATCCTGGCGGACAACGGCCGCATCACCGGCGGCAGCGTGGAGTACAAGGGCCAGGACATCACCAAGTGGAACCGCCATCAGATGGCGGGCTTTAGGGGCAAGTGCTGCTCCATCATCTTCCAGGACCCCATGACCAGCCTGAACCCGGTGTTCACCATCGGCAACCAGCTGGAGGAGGCCATCCGCCTGCACACCAACAAGCGGGGCGCCGAGGCCAAGGCCCGCGCCATCGAAATGCTCACCCTGGTGGGCGTGAACGAGCCCGCCAAGCGCGTGAAGCAGTATCCCTATGAGCTGTCCGGCGGCATGCGCCAGCGGGTGATGATCGCCATGGCCCTGGCCTGCGAGCCCGACATTCTCATCGCCGACGAGCCCACCACCGCTCTGGACGTGACCATTCAGGCGCAGATCCTGGAGCTGATGCAGGACCTGCAGAAGAAGCTGGGCATGGCCATCATCATGGTCACCCACGACCTGGGCGTCATTGCCACCATGTGCGATGAGATCATCGTGATGTACGGCGGCCGTGTTTGCGAGCGCGGCACCGCCGACGAAATTTTCTACAACCCCAGCCACGAATACACCAAGGGCCTGCTGCGCTCCATCCCCAGCACCGAGCGGATGAAGGAGCGGCTGGTGCCCATTGCCGGCAACCCCATCAACCTGCTGAACATGCCCGCCGGCTGCGCCTTCTGCGCCCGGTGCGACAAGGCCATGAAGGTGTGCCTTGATTATGTTCCCGTGGAGCGCCGCGTGGGCGAGGACCACCTGGCCGCCTGCTGGCTGAACGACCTGGCCCTGAAGGACAAGGCCGCCGAGATGGCCGCCGCCGGCGAAAGCGCCGAGGCGGTGCAGCTGGCCACCGGATGGGTGAAAAACGAGGGCGGCGAGTGGGTCTTTGACCCCGTGACCGCCGAGGAAGGAGGCGCCGACGCATGAGCAGCGAGTATCTTGTGGAAGTCGAGCACCTGAAACAGTATTTTCCCATCCGCACCGGCTTCGCCTCCACCACCCCGCTGAAGGCGGTGGACGACGTTTCCTTCGCCATCAAGCCCGGCGAGACCCTGGGCCTGGTGGGCGAGTCCGGCTGCGGCAAGACCACCGTGGGCCGCAGCCTTCTGCAGCTGTACCAGCCCACCGGCGGCCGCATCAAGTATAACGGCGAGGTCATCTTTGACGCCGGCGACCTGGACGACGCCGGCGAGCCCCGGGTGGACGCCAAGGGCAACCCCGTGAAGGGCAAGGCCACCACCGTGAACATGCTGCCCTACCGCAAGCAGATGCAGATGGTGTTCCAGGACCCCTATTCCTCCCTGAACCCCCGCATGACCGTGGAGGACATCATCGGCGAGCCCTTGGACGTGCACAAGCTCTACACCACCAAGGCCGAGCGCCGCGAGAAGGTGCTGCACCTGATGGAGCTGGTGGGCCTGAACGCCGAGCACGCCACCCGTTATGCCCACGAGTTCTCCGGCGGCCAGCGCCAGCGTATCGGCATTGCCCGCGCCCTGGCGGTGGATCCCCGGTTCATCGTCTGCGACGAGCCTGTGTCCGCGCTGGACGTGTCCATCCAGGCACAGGTGGTCAACATGTTCGAGGACCTGCAGCACAAACTGGGCGTGGCCTATCTGTTCATCGCCCACGACCTGCTGGTTGTGAACCACATCTCCGACCGTATCGCCGTGATGTACCTGGGCAAGATGATGGAGCTGGCCGAGGCCGGTGAGCTGATGAACAACCCCATCCATCCCTACACCCAGTCTCTGCTGAGCGCTGTGCCCATGCCCGATCCCAAGATCGCCCGTGAGCGCAAGCGCATCGTGCTGGAGGGCGACGTGCCCAGCCCCCTGAAGGCTCCCTCCGGCTGCCCCTTCCGCACCCGGTGCCGCTACGCCACCGAGCAGTGCGCGGCCCAGCGTCCTCCGCTGACCGACCGGGGCAACGGCCACATGGTGGCCTGCTGGAACAAGTAAGTTCCGGCGAATATCCCTCTTTGCAAGTCCCGACCCGTTTTTCTTGCCGGGCCGTGATTTGAAACAAGGGCCAAAAGCCCAAAAAAACAAATGGAGGTATACCCATGAAAAAGCTGACCGCACTCGTTCTGGCGCTGGTCATGTGCTTCGGTCTGGTCGCCTGCGGCTCGACCCCTGCTCCTTCCAGCACCCCGGCTTCCGAGTCCACCTCTCAGCCCGAAGCGACCAACGAGAACTTCGTTGATCCCGTCAATGGCTGGGACGTCTACGACGAGCTGATCGACCAGATCCGCACCGAGACCGACCTGGAGAAGCGTGCTGAGCTGATGCATCAGGCTGAGGATATCCTGATGGACACCGGCGCCATCCTGCCCCTGTACTTCTACACCGACATCTACCTGCAGAAGGACTACCTGACCAACGTCTACTGGACTCCCTTCGGCTACAAGTACTTCATGTTCGCCGAGCTGGGCAACGGCAGCGACACCCTGCGTGCCTACCTGGCTTCCGAGCCCGACAAGCTGGACCCCGCGCTGAACAGCACCGTTGACGGCGCCATCCTGGCCATCAACTCCTTCGCCGGCCTGTTCACCTACAACGCCGACCACGAGCAGATCCCCGACCTGGCCGAGAGCTACACCATGAGCGAGGACGGCATGACCTACACCTTCACCCTGAAGGACGGCCTGAAGTGGTCCAACGGCGACACCCTGGACGCCACCGACTTCGTTTACAGCTGGAACCGCGCTGCGGATCCCATGACCGCTTCTGACTACGGCTACATGTTCGCCCCCATCAAGGGCTACGCCGAGATGACCGAGATGGATGCCGACGGCAACCTGGTCAACCCCGATGCCACCCTGGCTGTGACCGCTTCTGAGGACGGCAAGACCCTGACCGTTGAGCTGGAGTACCCCACCGCGTACTTCCTCGACCTGTGCGCCTTCCCCACCTACTTCCCCGTGTACCAGGAGGCCGTTGAGGCCGCCGATCCCGAGGGCAACAACCCCGGCGCCTGGGCTCTGGAGCCCGGTGAGAACTTCGTCTGCAGCGGCGCTTACGTTCTGACCGCGTGGAACCACAACAGCTCCATGACCTACGAGAAGAACCCCAACTACCACCGCGCCGACGAGGTGAAGATCGAGAAGCAGGAGTTCATGCTCTCCAACGAAGAAGTCCAGCCCTTCAACGCCTACAACGCTGGCAACTTGGATTTCTGCGATGGCGTGCCCACCGCCGAGATCCCCAACATGCAGGGCAACCCCGAGTACTACGTCATCGGCACCCTGGGCACCTACTACGTGTCCTTCAACGTGAACAGCCCCATGTTCGACGGCATGAGCGCTGAGGACGCCGCCACCCTGCGCAAGGCCCTGGCTCTGTTCATCGACCGTGACTACATCGTCACCAACGTGGGCCAGGCCGACCAGGTGCCCGCCGGCTCCTTCATCCCCGCTGGCTGCCTGGACGGCACCGGCAAGGAGTTCAAGAACAAGGACTACTACGATCCCACCGCTGAGGGCTTCGAGGCCAACGTGGAAGAGGGCAAGGCGATGCTGGAGTCCATCGGCTACAAGTTCGATGAGAGCGGCATGCTGAGCGCCGAGACCCCGCTGAGCTTCACCTACCTGGTGAACACCCCGGGCGGCAACGTTGACGTGGCCGTTGCCATCCAGGCCGATATGGCTGCTGTTGGCATCGACATGCAGATCTCCGAGATGGAGTGGAACGTGTTCCTGAACGACCGTAAGGCCGGCAACTACGACGTTGCCCGTAACGGCTGGCTGATGGACTTCAACGATCCTCTGAACATGCTGGAGATGTGGACCTCCGATTCCGGCAACAACGACTGCCAGTTCGGCAAGCCCAAGGCCTGATCGCTCACCTGAGCTTCATCGCCTGACAGCGAAACACACCGGTCCGGCCACCCCTTCGGGGGTGGCCGGGCTTTTTGTTTTTGCCGGGGTGCAGCCCTGTCTCCGCGCCCGGCAGAAGGGGAGAACAGGGCAGAGGCGCGCTTTCTTTCCGGGCACAAGGCAAGGCCCGTGCCGCCCTCCGGCGGGAAAGGCGAACAGGACCTGTCCCAGGCGAGGGAGAAACGGCAGTTCCGCCCGCTGAAAGAATAAGGAAAGAGCTGTGCCGCCTCTGGCGGGGAAGAAAAGGCCGTGCCGGCGTTTGGCAGAGAAGGCGCGGCGGGCGCTCCGGGGCCAAACGGAGAGAGGGCCCGGCCGCGGCAAGCCGGGGTTTTCTCCGGCTTTTTTTGCGCCGCGAAAAAAATTCATTTTTTTTGGAAAAAAACAGTTGACAAACCCCTATGTCGGTGGTAGTATATATCTTGCACCTGCGCTGGTAGCTCAGTTGGATAGAGTGTCTGACTACGAATCAGAAGGTCGGGAGTTCGAATCTCTTCCAGCGCACCAAGAAGGACATCCGAAAGGATGTCCTTCTTTTTTTGTTTTCCGGCGGGCGCGGGGCCGGGGCCTTCGGTTGCATTCACAGCGGCGATTTGCTAAAATGGTACTATTAAGCGTTTCGCGGCGCTGCCGCGCATTTCAAGCAGCCGCCGGGGGGCGGCGGGAGGATAGTTCTATGGACCTGAATGCATTGATCTTTATTATCATCGTGGTGGCGGCGGGCCTGCTGGCCTTTGCCGTGACCATGTATGTGATCGGCCTGTTCCGCCAGAAGGACCAGGCGCTGGCCGGCGGCGCGCCGGCAGGGAAGAAGACGGGCGAAATGCCCGACGACGAGCACAAGGGCGCCGAGGCCATCGTGCGGGCGGTGCGCCGCTTTGCCGCCTCCGACGATTACGCCGTCATTGCCCCGGTGAACGTGCAGGGCTCCAAGGACGCTGCCGACCTGGACCTGCTGCTGGTGGGCTGGTTCGGCGTGCTGGGCGTGAAGTGCCTGGGCTGGGGCGGCGAGGTCTACGGCAGCCTGGACGAAGAGCAGTGGACCCAGGTGCTGCCCCAGGGCCGCCGCACCTTTGAAAACCCCATGACCCGCGCGGGCAAGAGCGCCCGGGCGGTGCGGGACGCGCTGTTTGCCGCCAAGCTGAAAAACGTGCCGGTGGAGACGGTGGTGGTGTTCACCAATCCCGCCGCCTCCCTGAACCTGCCCCGGTCCACCGGGCATTACACCGAAAAGACCTTCCTCGCCTACCTCAAGGGGCCCCGCTTCCGCGAGGACAAAAAGGTGGAAGTGGAGCCGGTGGCGGCTGCCCTTCGCCAGCAGGACTGAGAGGCCCTTTAAAACGACGAAACGGGCGGAAGCACCCTTGTGGGTGCTCCCGCCCGTTCTGCATGTTCTGGGGCTTTCTGGGCCGCTCTCAGCCCTTGGCTGCCCGGTCCTGGGCAATGAGCAGGCGCAGAGCGCCCACACCCACCCGGATGGCGGCGTCGGTGTCGTGGACGATGGGGTTGTCCAGGCCGGCGGCCGCCCGCTCCTGGTTGCCCACCACCAGGAAAGTGGAGCCCACACGGGCCCGCAGCCAGGCGGCCACGGTGAACAGGGCGGCGGATTCCATCTCGCTGGCAAGGCAGCCGAGGCGCAGCCAGGCCTGCCACTTGTTCATCAGCTCGTAGCTCACGGGCTTGGTCTCGGGCTCGTGCTGGCCGTAGAAAGCGTCCTTGCACTGCACCACGCCGGCGTGGCAGGTGAAGCCCTGCTGCCGGGCGGATTCCACCAGGGCGCCCGCCACCTGGAAGTCGGCCACGGCGGGGAACTCGATGGGGGCGTACTCACGGCTGGTGCCCTCCATGCGGATGGCGCCGGTGGCCACCACGATGTCGCCGCCCTTGACCTTCATCTCCATGCCGCCGCAGGTGCCCACGCGGATGAAGGTGTCGGCGCCGCACTTGTGCAGCTCTTCCATGGCGATGGAGGCGGAGGCGCCGCCGATACCGGTGGAGGTGACGCTCACCGGCTCGCCGTCCAGGGTGCCGGTGTAGGTGACATACTCGCGGCTGTCGGCCACGAGGCGGGGGTTGTCAAAGTAGGCCGCGATCTTGGCGCAGCGCTTGGGGTCGCCGGGCAGCAGCACATAGCGGCCCACGTCCCCCGGGCGGATCTGAAGATGGTACTGCAGGCCCTCTTCGCCGGAATAATTTTGCATGGCTCATATCCTCCTTTGTGCAGCCGGGCCCTGAGCGCGGCTGCGGTGTGGTGTTTCAGCCCGGCCGAAGGGCGGAGCAGCGGCTGCGCCGCGCTGGGCGGGCGGCCTTCCGGGCACGCCCGGGCCGGGGAATATCATGGTTTTATTGTAGCAGATTCCGCCGCAAATTCCAACCACGGAGGTGGGGAAGGGGCCTGCCGTGAAGGCCCGGCGCGGCAGGGCGCGGGGCCCCGGACAAACGCAAAAGGCGCGGCAAAGCAGGGCCGGGCGGAATGCGGGCCGCGGCGTGCTCCCGCGCGGGAGAAAAAAAGTGCCTCCCCGTGTTTGCGGACCACGGGGAGGCGGTTAAGGGGTATCGCTTTGGTGTGAGGAGGAATCATGTACAGAACAACGGTTGCGGCTCCGTGTTCTGTGATTTTAGTATACCCATAAGTTAAGGAAGAATTTTGAAGGCATTGTTAACTTTCTGTGAATCCTCAGCTTCGACTTTTTTCGCCGGGGCGGCGGCAAAACTGCACCGCCCGGGGAGCCCAAAGCCCGGCTCACACCCGGCCGTAAATGCCTTTGACGCTCACTTCGCCGCTGAGCACATGCCGCAGGCCGCCCTGGGCGGCCACCACCAGCCGGCCCTGCTCGTCCACCGTCTCGGCCACGCCCTCGCCGCCCTCGAACCAGACCTGGCGGCCCAGGTTCACGCAGCGGGCGGTGTAGGCCCCGCGCAGAGGGGCAAAGCCCTCCCGGTAGAAGCGCTGCAGGTCCTCGTCCGCGGTAAAGCGGCGGCTGAGGGCCTCCGCCAGCTGGCGGGGCGCGTCGGGGGGCAGGGGATGGCCCAGGTGGCCCGCCACGCTGACGCCGTGGGGCAGGCCGGCGGCGGCAAAGAACTCACCGGTCTGGCTCAGGTTCACCCCGATACCGCTCACAAACGCGCCGCCGAAGCCCTCGCACAGAATGCCCACCGCCTTTTTGCCGCCCAGCAGCAGGTCGTTGGGCCACTTGAGGGCGCACTCCACCCCGAAGCACTCCTCCAGCGCCCGGGCCGCCGCCAGCCCCGAGGCCAGCGGCAGGCAGGCCGGGTCGGCCAGCGGCTCCTTGAACAGGATGGTGTAATAGAGGGCCGCGCCCGGCGCGTTCTGCCACACATGGCCCCGCCGGCCCCGGCCCGCGGTCTGGCAGGTGGTCCACACCGCGTCAAAATGGCCCATCCGGGAAAGATGGGCCTTGCAGTAAAGATTGGTGCTGTCCGCCTCGGGCAGCGCCGTCAGCCTGGGCTCACTCATAGTCCGGCATCTCCAGGTGCTCGAACACCGGGGCCTTGCCCTCCTCCACCGTAATGCGCCCGTAGGTGGGGCGGCCGGTGCGGGGCAGCGCCGCGCTGCCCGGGTTGAACAGGGTCACCTTGTTCAGCCGGACCAGGTCCGGGCAGTGGGTGTGGCCGAAGAGAGCCACGTCCGCGCCCCGGCAGATGGCGCCCCGGGCCAGGTCGTCGTAAGAGTATTTGACGTTGTACTGATGGCCGTGGACGTAATAGAACAGCACGCCCTCAAAGGCGGCGAGGCCCTCGCCGGGCTCCAGCGCGCCGAAATCGCAGTTGCCGTGCACCGGGTACACCGGCATGGGCAGGGCGTCCTGCACCTTTTCCAGGTCTTTGCAGCCGTCGCCCAGGAAGATCAGGGCGGCCGCTTTGGGGTTTTTGGCCGCGACCCGGGTGAAGGCGCTGGCCGAGCCGTGGGTGTCGGATAGGACAAGGATGGTTTTCATTCGTTTTCCTCCTGCCGGGTCAGCAGCCGGTAGATCTGGCTTTTGCTGAACGGGGTATTCTGGGCCGCCTGTTTTGCCGCGGCGCTGGCGCTCATGCCGCCCTCCATCAGGGCGCGGGCCTGTTCGGCCGCCTCCTCCAGGGTGGGGGGCTGGGGCTGATTCTCCTCCGGGGAGGCGCCGGCCATCACCAGCACGTACTCGCCCCGGGGGTTGTTGTTCTCATAATACTCCGCCGCTTCGCCCAGGGTGGTCTTGACCACCTCTTCGTGGAGCTTGGTCAGCTCCCGGGCCAGGGTAATGCTGCGGCCGGGACCAAAGGCCTCCAGCAGGTGGCCCAGGGTCATGCGCAGCTTGTGGGGCGCTTCGTAGAAGATGACGGTGCGCTCCTCGCCTTTGAGCTGGTCCAGCCGCTCTTTGCGCTGGCGCAGATTGGTGGGCAGAAAGCCCTCGAACACAAAGCGCCCGGTGGCTTGTCCGCTCACCGCCAGGGCGGTGACGCAGGCGCTGGCCGCCGGCACCGGCACCACCTTGATCCCCTCGGCCAGCGCGTCGGTGACGATGACCTCGCCGGGGTCGGAGATGGCGGGCATGCCCGCGTCGGAACACAAAGCGCAGTTTTCCCCCGCCTGGATCCGGTCCAGGATGTAGCGGCCCCGCTCCTTGAGGTTGTGTTCGTAATAGCTCACCAGCGGCTTTTTCAGCCCCAGGTGGTTCAGCAGTTTCAGGGTGACCCGGGTGTCCTCGGCGGCGATGAAATCCACGCTGCCGAAGGTGGCGGCGGCCCGGGGAGTCATGTCCTCCAGGTTGCCGATGGGGGTCGCCACGATATAGAGTGTGCCGGCCATGGCCCTCACATCCCTTCCCGATAGATTTTTTGAAGCTGGGCCGAGGGGCGGCCGCCCTCGTCCTCCATGAGAATGTCCGGCTCAAAGCGCAGGCCGGGGCGGCGGTTCTTCTGCGCCTCCACCAGCACCAGCCAGGGCGTGCCGCCCGCTTCCTGCTTTACAAAGGCCGCCCGCTTGGGTTCAAGGCCCGCCGCCGACAGCACCGCGCACACCCGGGCGAACTGGTCCGCCCGGTGGCAGAGGGCAAACCGCCCGCCGTCCCGCAGAAGGCGCGCCGCCGCGGCGGCCACCTGCTCCAGGGTGCAGCCGCCCTCGTGGCGGGCATTGGCCCGGGCGGCCTTGGGGCTGACGAAACCCCCGGTAAAATAAGGGGGATTGGCCGCCACAAGGTGGGCGAGGCCGTCCCCCGGAAGATCGTTCAGATCGGCGCATTCCGGCACGATGTGCGCCAGCGCCGCCTCTTGGGCCACCGCCTGTTCCAGCAGGGCGGTGCCCTCCGGGTCCACCTCCACGGCGCGGCAGGGGCCGCGGTGGCCCAAATCGTGCCAGCGCAGGGCCACGATGCCGCAGCCGCTGCACAGGTCCACCGCCGTTTCCGCCCGCCGGGGCCGGGCAAAGCCCGAGAGAAGCATGGCGTCGGTGCCAAAGCGGTGGGCCCGGCTGATATACACCTTTGTGCCGTGGGCCAGCGTTTCCACCGAGGCTTCCACTGCCGCACCTCCCTCCTGAGTTTTTATGCACCGCGCAGCGCTGCAACCAAAAAAGCGGCGGGAACAAGGCCCGCCGCTCTTTTTTGTGCTTTGCCGGCGAAGAAAAGGCTAATCAGCCCTCTTCGATGGCGCCAACGGGGCAAGCGCCGGCGCAGGTGCCGCAATCGATGCAGGCGTCCGCGTTGATCTCGTACTTGCCGTCGCCCTGGCTGATGGCGCCGACGGGGCACTCGCCCTCACAGGTGCCGCAGGAAACACAGGAATCGGTGATCTTGTAGGCCATGGTCATTCTCTCCTTTTTCTCCGCGCCATAGGTTCCCCGGGCAACGGGGCGGCCTGCGCGGCGAGCCGCATGCCCGGGTGCAAAGGGGGCATGCCCCCTTTATGCAATTATTGTAGCATAAAATCTAAAAAGAACAAGGGGCAAACGCCCCCCAAAAGGCAAAAAATCAGGGCTGGTCCGGGTCGGGGGCTTTGGGCGCCCGCTTGCCGCCCCGCAGGTAGACGCACTCGCTGCGCTTGTAGTATTTGGGGGCCAGGGCCTCGCTGGCAAAGCGCACCTTCAGCATGCCGCTGACGGGGTTTGCCTCGATGACCACGCCCTCGCCGTCCGGCGTGCGCACCACGCTGCCGTTCATGGGGGTAATGCTGTTGAGGTATTCATAGGCCTTGTGCTCGTAGGCAAGGCAGCACATCAGCCGCCCGCAGGCCCCGGAGATCTTGGCGGGGTTGAGGGACAGGCCCTGTTCCTTGGCCATCTTGATGGACACCGGCTGGAAGTCCTTCAAAAAGCGGCTGCAGCAGAAGGGCTGGCCGCAGATCCCCAGGCCGCCTTTCATCTTGCTCTCGTCACGCACGCCGATCTGACGCAGCTCAATGCGGGTGTGCAAAGCGCTGGCCAGGTCTTTCACCAGCTCGCGGAAATCCACGCGGCCGTCGGCGGTGAAGTAGAAGAGGATCTTGGAGCGGTCCAGGTTATACTCCGCCTCCACCAGCTTCATCTCCAGCTTGTGGGCGGCAATGCGCTCGTTGCACAGGTCGAAGGCGGCCTTTTCGTCCGCCCGGTTCTTTTCCATCCGGCGCACGTCCACCGAATCGGCCATCCGCTGGATGGGCTTGAGCTCGTGGCTCACCTGGCTGTCCGGCACGTCCCGGGGGCCGTCCACCACCTCGCCGCATTCCACGCCGCGGGCGGTCTCCACCACAACATAGTCCCCCTCCTTGACGTCGAAGCCGGTGGGGTCGAAATAATAGGCCTTTCCGCTGGCCTTGAAGCGCACTGAAATGATTTTCTTCATGGGGTCAACTCTCTTTTGCCCGGCCGCCGGGCGTGGGTGTCAGGTCCCTTGCCCGCGGCAGGTTTTGGGCAAGAGCGAAAGAGGGAAGAAGGGGCAGGGGACGTCTCGTCCGCCAAAAGGAAAAACACAAACGGCGCCGGGCAAAACCGCCCGGGCAAAAACAGCAGAAAAACGCGGGGGGCGGCCTTCAGCCGGCCGTGCCGCACAGCTTTGCCGCCAGCAGGGTGAACAGCAGCTTCTGGTTGAGGCTGCGGTCCATGCCGCGGCGGGCCTCGGTGCACCCTTCGGCGCAGCGGGCGGCGGCGTCCAGAGGCAGGCCCAGCCCCTGGGCTCCCTCCAGCACGGCGGCGGCCACGCAGGCCAGGTCCTCCAGCAGGCGGGCGGCGGCGGCGCGGTCCTTTTCAAAACCGGAGAGCAGCCGCATGGTCTCGTAGCGGTCGGCGCTGCCCACGGCCTTCGCCAGCTCCAGGGCGGCGTCCAGGCTGCGGCGGGCGGCGGGGTCGGTGGCGGCGGCCTTTGCGGGGCCGATCCGCCCGGCATAGACCCGGGCCAGCAGCGCCGCGTCGGGGCAGGCGGGGCAGGTCTCCTTGAGATAAGCCTCGCACTGGGCCGTGCTCACAGGGCACAGAAGGAACAGGCCGCAGCGGCTGCGGATGGTGGCCAGCACGGCGGCGGCGCTGGGGGCGGTGAGGATGAACAGCACCCCGGCGGGGGGCTCTTCCAGAACTTTGAGCAGGGCGTTGGCGGCGGAGGGGTTCATGTGGTGGGCGCCGTAGAAGATGACCACCCGGCCCGCGGCGGAAAGGGCGGTCTCATAGACCAGGCTGCGCACCTGGCGGGCCTGACCCACCAGGATCTCTCCCCGCTGGCCCTGGCCCCGCACCTCAATGCACTCGCTGCTGCGCCCGGCCAGCACCGCCTCGGCGGCGTCGCCCCCTTCGGGGAAGAGGAAATCGGCCGCAAGGCAGCGGGCGGCAAAGCCCGCGCCGCAGCCCTCCTCGGCGCACAAAAGCACACTATTGGAAAGCCGCCCTGCCTGCAGGGCGGCCTGAACGCTCTCTTTAAAGGCTTCGTTGCCCCGGATGCGGCTGAGCATCACAGTTTTTCGAAGCGCTCCACGTTGGTGACGAAGATGGTGGCGCCGCCCACGGTGACCTGCAGCGGATAGGCAGTGGCCACGCCAATGCCGTAGCTGGCGGTGCTGGGCACGACCTCGGTGCGCTGCTTGCAGTGCTGGGCGATGATCTGAATGCAGGGATCCACCTTCTCATCGTCGGTGCCGATCATGAGGGTCATGTTGCCGGCCATCAGAAAGCCGCCGGTGGTGGACAGACGGGTGACGGAAAAGCCCTCCTGGATGAGGTGGTTACAGACCTGTTTCGCGTCCTCTTTGTTGACGATGGCAGTGATGAGTTTCATGGTATCATACCCCTTTCCGGCCTGCCGCGGCGGCAAAGCCGTTTCTGTTATTTCATTATACCACACAGTGCCGCGGATTTCCACAAAAAACGGCGCGCCCAAAGCGGGCGCGCCTGGTGCGGCGTGTCGGTTTTCAGCGGCCGCGCCACTGGTTCTCCCATTCCCGGCGGCGACGGCGGGTCTCGGCGTCATTCCTGACGCGGCGGAAGATGTCCGGCCCGAAGAAGATGAGGAAGTTGGCAAGGCCCAGCACCGTGGCCAGCGCCTGGGCGAACTGGAAGCTGATGAGCAGAAACGCCACCTGCAGCACATACAGGCCCCCGGCGATCCAGCCCAGCCACTTCACCTTCACCGGGATCACGAAGAAGAGCAGCAGCTGCATGTCCGGGAAGAGCCAGGCGAAGGCGAAGAACAGGGAATAGAACAGCGCCTCGCTGCTGCCCCAGCCGGTGATCAGGCAGGAGGCCCAGGCCCCCGCCATGCCCAGCAAAAAGTAGACGTCGAAGGTGAAAGCGCCCCAGGCCCGTTCCAGCGAGGTGCCGATCCAGTAGACCAGGTAGACCTCCAGCGCGAAGAACAGCGGGTTCATGGTGAGGGACGGGCTGAACACAAAGCTCACCAGCCGCCACAGCTGCAGATGGGCCAGGCCCGACCGGGTGAGCTGCAAGAGATAATACACATTGCTGTTCACCAGCATGATGACCAGCCAGGCGGCGATCTGGCCGCCTGCCACCACCAACATCAGGTTTTTCGGGGCGCGGCGGCCGTAGCGGTACTGCATTTTTGCCAGCCAGTTCATGGGGTATGTCCTCCTTTGGCGCGGCCCGGGGCCGCGTGTTGTTGTTTTGTTGTGTGTTTCTGCGGGGGCACTTTCACCCGCATTTTTGGCATTTTGGGGCTTTCCATTCAACAAAAAGTTAATGGACCTTGAATTTTCCGCCCCGAATGTTGAAAACTAATGGGTTGAGCAGGGGTTCTTAACACTTTCAACAGAGTTTTCAACATTTCTGTGGAAAATCGGGGTTTATACACATTGTAAACGGAACAAGCCCTGTTTGCAAGAAAAATGGAGAATTGATGTGATTTCAGCCGGTCTTTTCGCCCACTTCCGGGGCGCGGAAGCCCTCGCCGAACACCTCGCTGGCCTCGCAGATCATCACCAGCGCGCCGGGGTCCACCTGGTGGGCCGCCAGCCGCACCTTGAACACCTCGTTGTTGGAGCAGGCGCACATGACCATCCGCCGCGGCAGGCCGGAATAGCTTCCGGTCACGTCCACCAGGGTGCTGCCCCGCTCCACCGCCGCGTCGATGGCCCGGCTCACCGCCTGGCCCTCGTTGGTGATGACCAGCACCAGCTTGCCGCTGCCCGCGCCGTAGATGATTTTATCCATCACGATGGTGAGGGCAAAGGCGCTGACCATGCCGTAAAGGGCGGCGTCGATGTCGCCGAAGGCGGGAATGCCCAGCAGGATGACCGACGCGTCGATGACAAGGCTGAGGTTGCCGAAGCTGATGTGGGGGGCTTTGCGCTTGGCGGCGTGGATGAGGAAGTCGGTGCCGCCGGTGGAGGAGCCCCGCATATAGATAAGGGACAGACCCGCGCCCATCAGCACGCCGCTGAACCCCGCCGCCAGCAGGCGGCTGCCCTCGTAGACGGGGAAGAGGGGCAGCACAAAGTCGATGATGACGGTGCTGATGACCATGGTGCGCAGGCTTTTGAGGAAAAAGACGCGGCCCAGGGTGCGCCAGGTGAGCAGCACCAGGGGCACGTTCAGCGCCAGGGTGACCATGCCCACGGGCAGGCCCCACAGATAGTTGATGATGAGGGCCATGCCCGAAAGGCCCCCGGTGGCAAAGCCGCCCTTGAGGGCGAAGGTGTAGACACCCACCCCCATGAGAAAGCTGCCTGCCAGGTCGAAGGCCAGGTCGGTGACGTGTTCCTTCCAGCGGGATGTTCTGCGCTTCATGGACAATGGGGCCGCCCTCCTTTTTTTGCGGGATACAGACCCATTATATCCTATGCCGGGGCAAATGAAAAGTGCGCCCCCCGGCAGGCGGCGGGCAGCAAAAAGCGGCGCTCCCCAAAGGGGGAGCGCCGCTCATTTTTTCTTACAGCAGGAACAGCCGGATGAGGCCCAGGGCAAAGAGCACCTGGCACATGCCCACCGACAGGCCGTAGCCCAAAGCGCGGGGGCCTTCCTTCACCAGGTCGCGGAACTTGACCCGCATGCCGATGGCCGCCAGGGCGATGATCTCGAACTGGCCGCTGATCTGCTTGGCCGCCAGGCTCAGCACCGGGGGAATGACGCCCAGGGTGTTCAGCACCGCCATGATGAAGAAGCCGATGATGAACCAGGGCACCCCGGCCTTGACGCCGCCCGCCGCCTTGCCGCCGGCGAAGAGGCCGCCCTCCTCCTCGGGGTTGAGGCGGGAAAAGACCAGCGCCACAAAGACGATGAACACGATACGGATGATCTTGAAGATGGTGGCGTCGGGCACGAACTCCGGCCCCACCAGGCCGGCGGAGGCGATGACCTGGCCGATGGACTGCATTACGCCGCCGATCATGGCGGTGGTGGGCAGCATGGCGTGGTTGTAGACAAGGCCGGTGATGACCGGCAGCAGCACCATCAGCACGGTGCCGGTGACGTTGACGATGGTGATGGAAATGCCCTTGTCCTTGCTGTCGGCGCCCACCACAGGGGAGACGGTGGCGATGGCGCTGGAGCCGCACACCGCGTTGCCCGCGCCCATCAGCAGGCAGAAGCGCCGCCCAAAGCCGAAGCGGCGGCCGATGAGGTAAGCGGCGGTGATGGTGAGCACCATCTGGCAGGCGATGAAGCCCACGCCGGAAAGGCCCACGGCGGCGATGTCGCTGAGCACCAGGGTGGCGCCGGTGAGAACGATGGAGTATTCCAGCAGGCTGCGCTCGGAGAATTTGGTGCCCGCGTCCATGCAGGGCTTATTCAAAAAGGTGTTGCCGCACACCATGCCGATCCCGATGGCAAACAGCGCCGCGCCCACCGAAGGCACAAACTTTGCGATCCCCTGGGCGATGAGCCCGATGACCAGACAGGCCAAAAAGCCCGGCGCTTTTTTCAAGATCTGTTCTTTCACCATTGCGTTTTTCCCCGTTCCTCTTGTATTTTTGTCCCTTTGGGGGCTGACACGCCTTGATTATACGGCCCCTTTCATATAAAATCAATTTAGAGATAGCCTTCAACTTATCAACAATTATTATAGTTTTCCACAAAAGGAGGAAGGGCCCGTGGTGGACCCGAAACTGACCACCTTTTTGACGCTGGTGGAGGAAAAAACAACGGTGCGCTGCGCCGAGGCGCTGCACCTGAGCCAGCCCGCGGTGACCCAGCACATCCGCTCGCTGGAGGCGGAATACGGGGTGAAGCTGTTTGCCAAGGAGGGCCGGCGGCTGACCCTGACCGAAGCGGGGGCGCGGTTTTATCGGATGGCCCGGCGGCTTCCGGCCATGGAGGCCCAGCTGCGGGCGGCGCTGGCGGAGGGGGAGGCGGCCCCGCTGCACTTTGGGGTGACCCGCAGCATTGGAGAGGGGCTTATGCCCCGCCTTGCCCCGGCGCTGCTGGAGGCTCTGCCCGGGCGGCGGCTGGAAATGCGGCTGCAGAACACCCGCACCCTGCTGGAGGAACTGGACAAGGGGGAAATTGAGTTTGCCCTCATCGAGGGCAACGCCAGCCACCGGCGCTACTGCTGCAGGCCCTTTTACAGCGCCCGTTTTTCCGCTCTGGGCGCGGCCCGGGGGCGCTGGGCCGGGTGCCAGAGCCTGGCCGCCCTCTGCACCGCGCCGCTGCTGGCGCGGGAGGCGGGCAGCGGCAGCCGGGAGATCCTGGAAAGCGCCCTGGCGGCCCGGGGCCTTTCGGCGGAGGATTTTGCCGCCTGCCATGTGTTCGAGAGCGTGCCGGTGCTGCTGGAGCTGGCGGCGCTGGACAAAGGGGTGACCTTTGCCTACGAAGTGGCCGCCGCGCCCCTTTTGGAAAGCGGGCGGCTGGCGCGGCTGGCGGCGAAGGATTTTTCCCTCATCCGGCCCTTTGCCTTCGTCACCCTGCCCCACAGCCCCTTCGCGAGGCAGGAGCAGTATCTCTTTGAGCACATCCGGGACCTGTGCGCCCGGCTGTGAGGGGGAGGAAAGCAGCTGGACGGCGGCGAGGGCTCCTCGTGCTACAATACAGTCACACCGGGGGCGCGGCCCCCGAAAAGGAGGGAACATCCATGAAGCGGTTTTTCTGTGCGCTGCTGGCCTGCTGCCTGACGTTGACGGCGGGCTGCGGCGGCGCGTCGTCTGTTTCCAGCGCCGCCACAGGGGCGGCGGGGGCCCAGGCCCCGGCCTCCGGCCAGCTGGTGGAACAAGGGGCGGGCTTTGTTTTTGGCGGTTCGGGCCTCACCGGCCAGACCCCCTCCGGGGGCTCCACCCTGGTGGCCGAGCCGCTGGAGGAAGGCGCCGCCGCCCCCGCGCCGGGCCAGTTCATGGCGCTGGAGAGCTACGGCGCCGGCCTGGAGGTGGAGAAGGAAAACAGGAGCGGCAACTCCCTGGTGCGCAGCTACAAGGGCGAGCCGGAGGCCTACGAGGCCATCCGGGCCTATGTGGAGCTGCTGTGCACCGCCTACGACTTTGAGCTGGCGGCGGAGCCTTATACCAATACCGTCAAGAACACCTACTTCGACTTCTGCCTCAACTACACCGGCGAGCAGGGCCCCGCCTCCCACACCCAGGAGGGGACCTTCAGCAAGACTCCCTGCGACCTGACCATCTACGGCACCATCGACCGATACAAGGTCAAAGGGGCCATCTGGTACGACCCCTCCCTTTCCGGGGTGGACGGGGGCTACCGCTACGGCCGGGAGGGCGCGGACACCACCCCCGCGGGCGAGTCCGCCCTGGCGGGCCTTTTGCGGGGTGCGGACGGCAGCTATTCCACCACCGACGGCCGGCTCACCGCCCCGGTGGGCGGCGCGGCGCTGCTGTGGGACGGGGAGGCCGAGGCCCTCACCGCCCGCTACGCCCGCTACACCGCCGACGACCGCCAGCAGGTGCAGCTGTTCCAAAACGGCGCGGAGCAGCTGCGCTTCTACCTGCCCCTTTCCTGCCAGCTGACCACCGGCAGCATCTTCGGCAAGGAGCAGTTCATCATTGAGAGCGGATACGCGGTGAACGCGGGCGGCTGGTTCGACGAGATGCCCAGCTACACCTGGCCCAGCATGTTCGCGGTGAAACGGGAGGACGGCTGGCTGGTGCCGGTGCTGGGCATGAGCGGCGATATGAAAAGCCTGTTTGTGCGGGTGATGTATGCAAACGAGAGCACCGCGGTGGTCTACGCCTGCGCCGGGTTCAACAGCGCCCCCTACACCCTGGAGCTGCTGGCTGCGGTGAGCCTGGAAAACGCTGAGGCCGAAACCACCCCCGCGCCCGGCGGCGGAGGCTCCGGCAACTGCTCCGCCTGCGGCGGCAGCGGCGACTGCACCACCTGCGGCGGCACCGGCAGGGTGAAAAAGGCCCTGGCGGGCACCGGCAAATGGGTGGAGCAGGACTGCACCGCCTGCCGCCCCGCGGGCAGCGGCAACTGCCCCTTCTGCGGCGGCGACGGCCGGGCGTGAGTTTTTGGCCGTCGGCCCGGCGTGAAAGAAAACAGGCCCCCGGCGGGGAGGGATCTCCCCGCCGGGGGCTTTGCCGTGAAAAAAAGGCCCGTTCCCCCAAAACGCAACCAAAAGTTGCGGAATAGTCCATGGACAAGGCGCGGCCCGCTTTTTATAATGAAAGCAGAGGAAAGGGGGCGAAGGCCATGACCATCGGGGAAAAGATCCGGCAACGGCGAAGGGAAAAGGGCCTCACCCAGGACGCCCTCGCAAACGCCCTGGAGATCAGCCGGCAGGCGGTGGCCAAGTGGGAGAGCGGCCAGAGCGCCCCCGCCACCGAGAACCTTTTGAAGCTGGCCACCCTGCTGGAGGTGCCTCTGGAGGAGCTGGCCGGCCCCAAGGAGCAGCCGCCCAGCGCCCTGGAGGAATACGCCCGCAGGCAGCTGGAACAGGAGCGAAAGCGACAGGCGGCAAAGGCCGCCCTGTGGGCGGAGCTCAAGGGGACCGGGGCCATCGCCGCCGGGTATCTGGCGGTGTATCTGGCCTGCCTGGCGTTCTTTTACCTGGCGGGGGCAAGAAGTTGCGTCTGGGGCTGGATGCAGTCCTGTCACGTCCTGGCGGTCACCTGCCTGGTCCATCTGGCCTTTCGCCTGCTGGGCCGGCGGCGCGCCGGCAGGGCGCTGCTGGCCGGGACGCTGGCCGCCATCCCCCTGGCCAACGCCGCCGGGCTGGCGGTGATGGAGCGCACGCTCACCGGCCGCAACTACGGCTGGGTGTTCTATCTGGCGGTGCTGTTCGCCTTCTGCGGCCTGGGCTGGCTTTGGGAACTTCGGACCGCAAAGGAAAAGTCCGCCGCCCCCGCCCGCCGGCGCAGGGCGGCGGGCGCGGCCCTGGCGGCGGCCCTGTCTCTTCTCTTTCTGGCCTGCGTTTTCCTGGCGGTGCGGCAGATTCAGTACGGGCTGGGGGCGGAGAACGGCTATCGGAGCGGGTACGCCGCCGGCGAAGCGGACGCCGGGGCGGGAAAGCCCCGGGCCCCCGGCCTCGCCGCCGACCGTTTTCCGGCAGACTACACCTTTGGCTCCTCCGCCTACAAAGGCTACGCGGTCTACTGGTCATCGGGCTACAACGACGGCTACGACGCCCGGGCCGACCTTTCAAATTGAAACGCGCAAAAAAGGGCCCCCGCGAAACGCGGGGGCCCTTTTGTTATGCCGTTCGGGCGATTCGATCACTCGTAGAGCTTGACCAGCTTCTCCAGGTACTCGTAGCGCTCCTTCGCCTTCTTGTCGGCCAGGTCGAACAGCGCCTCGGCGCGCTCGGGGAAGGCCAGCTTCAGGCGGCTGTAACGGGTCTCGCCGGAGATGAACTCCTTGTAGTCCGCGGTGGCGGGCTTGGAGTCCAGGCTGAAGGGATTGGCGCCCTCGGCCTTCTTGCGAGGATCGAAGCGGAACATGTTCCAGTAGCCGGCAGCCACGGCCTTCTTCATCTCGGCCTGGCAGTTGGTCATGCCGCCCTTCACACCGTGCATCTCGCAGGGAGCGTAGCCGATGATGAGGGAGGGACCATGGTAGCTCTCGGCCTCGGTGATGGCCTTCATGGTCTGGTTCATGTCAGCGCCCATGGCGATCTGGGCAACGTAGACGTAGCCGTAGCTCATGGCGATCTCGCTCAGGCTCTTCTTGCCGATGGCCTTACCGGCAGCGGCGAACTGAGCCACCTGGCCGATCTGGCTGGCCTTGGAAGCCTGGCCGCCGGTGTTGGAGTAGACCTCGGTGTCGAACACGAAGACGTTCACGTCCTCGCCGGAAGCCAGGACATGGTCCAGGCCGCCGAAGCCGATGTCGTAGGCCCAGCCGTCGCCGCCGAAGATCCACACGCTCTTCTTGGAGAGGTAGTTCTTCTTGGGCAGGATCTCCTTGGAGTACTTGCAGTCGGGATCAGCCTCCAGCTCGGCAATGAGCTTCTCGGTGGCAGGGGTGTTGGCCTTGCCGTCCTCGTAGGTGGCGAAGTACTCTTCGATGGCAGCCTTCTTGCTCTCGCTGGTGGTCACTTCAGCCAGCTCATGGAGCTTCGCGGCCAGAGACTCGCGGATCACCTTCTGGCCCAGATACATGCCCAGGCCGTGCTCGGCGTTGTCCTCGAACAGGCTGTTCGCCCAGGCGGGACCATGGCCGCTCACCTTGCTGGTGGTGTAGGGAGAGGTGGCAGCGGGGCCGCCCCAGATGGAAGAGCAGCCGGTGGCGTTGGAGATGTACATACGCTCACCGAACAGCTGGGTGACCAGACGGGCATAAGCGGTCTCGGCGCAGCCGGCGCAGCTGCCGGAGAACTCCAGCAGGGGCTGGTTGAACTGGCTGCCCTTCACGCTGGTCTCGGGCATCATGCCGTCCTTCTTGCGGATGTTCTCGACGCAGTAGTCGAAGACTTCCTGCTGGGCGGCCTGGCTCTCCTGCGGCACCATCTTCAGGGTGCCCTTGGCGGCGGTGGGGCAGACGTTCACGCAGACGCCGCAGCCCATGCAGTCCAGGGGAGAGACGGTCATGGCAAAGACGTAGTTCTCGCAGCCCTTGCCGTTCATGGCCTTGCTCTTCAAAGCGGCGGGAGCCTTGGCGGCCTCGTCAGCGGTCAGAGCGAAGGGACGGATGGTGGCATGGGGGCAGACGAAAGCACACTGGTTGCACTGGATGCAGGTGTCGGGGTTCCACTCGGGAACGTTCACCGCAACGCCGCGCTTCTCGTAGGCGGAAGCGCCCTGCTCGAACTGGCCGTCCACGTACTTCTCGAAGGCGGAAACAGGCAGGCTGTCGCCGTCCATCTTGGAGACGGGCTCCAGAATGTTCTTGACCATGTCCACGGTGGCGGGGTTGCCGTGCAGAGCCTCGGAAGCCTTGTCGTCGGTGGCGTTGGCCCAGTCGGCGGGAACTTCCACCTTGTGGTAGGCGTCGAAGCCGGCGTCGATGGCCTTCCAGTTCATCTCAACGATGGCCTGGCCCTTCTTGGCGAAGGTCTTCTCGGCGGCCTGCTTCATGTACTTGATGGCGTCCTCGCGGGGCAGCACGCCGGCCAGAGCGAAGAACGCGGACTGCAGGATGGTGTTGGTGCGCTTGCCCAGGCCGATCTCAACAGCCTTGTCGATGGCGTTGATGGTGTACAGCTGGATGTTGTTCTGGGCGATGTAGCGCTTGGACTCGGCGGGCATATGGTGAGCCAGCTCTTCGTCAGACCACTGGCAGTTGATCATGAACACGCCGCCGGGCTTGACGTCCTGCACCATCTTGAAGCCCTTCACAACGTAGCTGGGGTTGTGGCAGGCCACGAAGTCAGCCTTGTTGATGTAGTAGGGGCTCTTGATGGGCTTGTCGCCGAAGCGCAGGTGGCTGATGGTCACGCCGCCGGTCTTCTTGGAGTCGTACTGGAAGTACGCCTGGATGTACTTGTCGGTGTGGTCGCCGATGATCTTG
>NHCFR05603__coassemble_269_pt1 | contig 51344 bp, 53 predicted proteins | sample NHCFR05603__metabat2_low_PE_044 | metagenome-assembled genome bin NHCFR05603 | reverse complement strand
GTTTTTATTCCACCAGCAGAGCTGGTGGTTTTTTTGCGCTTAAGCACTCAAAAAAACCAGCCGCCGGAATTTCCGGCGGCTGGCCTTGGGATGATCTTCAGGAAACCTGCAAAAGGCCCTCGGGGCCGTCGTCGGTGAAGAGCTCCTCGCGGGGCACAAAATAGATGAAATCGCTGCCGCTGTAGGTCAGCACGCCCCGCTGGCCGGGGAACAGCTGCCGCGCCAGGTGCTCGGGCACGGTGAGCGCGATCTCCTGCCCGCGGGCCACAAAGGTCACGGGCACCCGGTCCGCGCCGGCCGCCGACACACGTTTTACCGCAGCCATCAGGCTGACTTCCCCTTTTGCCGGGCGGCGGAACCTGCGTCCCCACACCCCGATCAGACCAATTGCCGCAAGGGCCATCAGAAGGCCCGGAATGATCCACATCCACCGCATTGTACACCCCTCCTCGGGTCAAAAAATTCTGTATTCTGAAAACCGTCCGGTTTCGTGCGCTTGTATCTATAAGACGATTGGCCCGGGCGTTTTATTTCATAATTTATGAAAGGACGGAAAAAAATATCCGGCGGGCCGCAGCAGGCCTCAAAAAGGCCGCCGCGTCCCGCCGGATCACGTTTTCCGAAAGATCAGTCGCTGAAGAGTTTTTGTTTGTTGTGCATGTAGACGCTCATCACAAGCCCCACGCAAAGATACATCATCAGCGCGCTGGTGCCGCCCGCCGAGAAGAAGGGCAGCGTGACGCCGATCACCGGCAGCAGCGACAGGTTCATGCCCAGGTTGATGATGATCTGCCAGGCAATGGCCGCGAACACCCCGGTGCAGATGTAGGTGCCGATGTGGTCCTCGCTGCGCAGGCCGGTGGTGAGGGTGCGGATGGCAATGAAGAACAGCGCCCCCAGCACGATCACACAGCCCACAAAGCCGATACACTCGGCCAGATAGCTGAACATGAAGTCGTCCTGGGCGTTGATGACCGAGTAGTGGTCATCGGTGAAAAAGCCCCGGCCGAAGATCTGCCCCGAGCCGATGGCCGTCATGCCGCCCAGCTGCTGGCGGGCAATGTCCGGGTACTGATCGGGGTAGAGCAGGGCCATGATACGGTCCACCTGATAGCCCTTGAGCACGTCGGGGAAAAAGCCGATGATGAGGGAAAAGCCCGTCACCCCCAGGGCGATGGCCGAGAGGATGTATTTCCAGGAAAGGCCGGCGGCAAAGAGCATCATGCAGCCGATGGTGCCGAACACGATGGCGGTGCCGTCGTCGCCCTGGATGTGCACCACCGCCACGGTGGCCAGAATGTGGGCCAGCAGCTTTGCCAGGGTTTTGGGCTCGTTGATGTGCTCGCGCACGTTGTCCAGGTGCATGGCAAAGGTGAGGATGAAGCTGATCTTGGCAAGCTCGGTGGGCTGCAGGCTCAGGGGCCCGAGGCGGATCCAGCTGTAGTTGTCGGTGCCTTCCGGGTGCCAGCCCAGTGTCAGCGGGCCGATGGTCAGCCGTGTGAGGGTGAGCAGCACCAGCGTCCAGGTGCCCACCACATGCACCGGCCAGATCCGGGCGAGGCTGCGGTAATCAATGCAGGAGAGCACGATGGCGCAGGTGAGGCCCAGAAGGCTGGCCACTCCCTGCACAAAGGCGTTGCGGTAGCTGCCAAGGCCGGTGACGGAACCGTCGAAGGCGTCCCGGGCAAAGCCTCCCGCCGCCTGCCCCAGGCTGATGAGGGTGATGACGCTGAGCACCGAGCAGAACACACAGGTGGCAATGTAGGCCCGGTCGGCGGCCTTGAAGTATTGTCGGATGACCTTGAACACATCCGCACCTCCTTTCACGTCTGGTCGTTGTTCTATTATATCCCACCGGGCGGGTGGTTGCAATCATTTTCCCCCGTCCGGATTTTTGCAGCACATGAGTAAATATGGTATAATAAGCGCAAGTGTGCGGTGTTTTGACCGCCGCGCAAAAAAAAACACGGGGATGGGCCGCCAATGCTGTTTTCAAGCCTTGTCTTTTTATGGATCTTTCTGCCGGTAGTGCTGGTGCTTTACCGTTTTCTGCCCGGCCGGGGCAAAAACGCCCTGCTGCTGGCGGCAAGCCTTTTCTTCTACGCCTGGGGCGAGCCGGTGTACATCCTGCTGATGTTGGGCTCCATCACCCTGAACTATCTGGGCGGGCTGGCCCTCGCTCCCCTCTCCGGCCGCCGCCGGGCGCTGGTGCTGGCGGCGGTGGTGGCGACAAACCTTTTGCTGCTGGGCTACTACAAATATTACGGCTTTGCCGCCGACACGCTGGCGGGGCTGTTCGGCCGGCAGGTGCTGCCCATGCGGGACATTGCCCTGCCTCTGGGTATCAGCTTCTACACCTTCCAGTCCATGAGCTATGTCATCGACCTCTACCGCCGCCGGATCGAGCCTCAGAAGAGCTGGTTTTTGCTGGCGCTCTACATCAGCTTTTTCCCCCAGCTGGTGGCGGGGCCCATCGTGCGCTACACCGACGTGGAGGCCCAGCTGCGCCGCCGCACGGTGACCACCGAGGGCTTTGCCTTCGGGGTGAAGCGCTTTCTCTACGGCCTTTCCAAAAAGGTGATCCTGGCCAACTGCTTTGCCGCCAAGGCGGATGAGGTGTTTGCCCTCGCCCCCGACCAGGTGGGCACGGCGCTGGCCTGGCTGGGCGCGCTCTATTACGGGCTGCAAATCTACTACGACTTTTCCGGCTATTCCGACATGGCCATCGGCCTCGGAGCCATGTTCGGCTTCACCTTCCCCGAAAACTTCGATTATCCCTATCTCTCGGCCAGCATTGGCGAGTTCTGGCGGCGCTGGCACATGACCCTTTCCAGCTGGTTCAAGGAGTACCTCTACATCCCTCTGGGCGGCAACCGCAAGGGGCAGCTGCGCACTTTGTTCAACGTGTGCGTGGTGTTCCTGGCCACCGGCCTGTGGCACGGCGCAAACTGGCAGTTTGTGGCCTGGGGCGCATGGTACGCCCTTTTGCAGGTGCTGGAGCGCACGGTGCTCAAAAAGCCGCTGGAAAAAGCGCCCCGGCCTCTGGCCCGGGCCTACACCCTGCTGTGCGTTCTCTTCGGCTGGGTCATCTTCCGGGCGCCGGGCCTGCGGGCGGGCCTTTTGTGGCTGAAGGCCATGGTGATCCCGGCTGCGGGCTTTGCCGCCTGGCCGGTGAGCCGCTTCATCGACGGGCGCACGCTGGTGCTGCTGGCGGTGGGGCTGCTGCTCTGCGGCCCGGCGCAGGCGCTGTGGCCCCGCTTCAAGGCTGCCCTTTATGACCGGAAGCCCGCGGGCCGCGCCCAGACCGCCCTGCTGCTGGCCCTGGGCTTTGCCTGCCTGGTGCTGCTGGTGAGCGGCACCTACAACCCCTTCATCTATTTCCGCTTTTAAAAGGAGGCCAGCCGAATGTCTCATCATGACCGTGAACGCCGGGGCTGCCCCCGGGCGCTCATCGCTGGGTTCGCCGTGCTGCTGGCGGGGCCCTGCCTTCTGTGGCCGCTGGTGCGGGGAATGTGCGACACCACCAACTACGAGAACCGAACCCTGGCCGCCTTCCCCACCGCCTCCACCGGCGTGCGGGCCTGGCCCGCGGCCTTTGAGGAGTGGCTGGGAGACCACGCCCCCTTCCGCAACCAGTTCCTGACCCTGAAATCCGGGGCCGACCGGCTGGTGGGCACGCTGGACTCCACCAACGTGCTGCTGGGCAAAGAGGGCTGGATGTTCTTGAAGGACGTGTCCGACTCCAAGAGCCTTTCCGACTATCAGGGTCTCACCGCCTACTCCGCCGGGGAGACCGACGCCATGGCCCAGGCGCTGACGGCGCTGAACGACGCGCTGGCCGCCAAAGGCAGCCGGCTTCTGGTGCTGTTTGCCCCCACGAAGGAGGGGGTCTACAGCCGCTACATGCCCGACAGCGTGCCGGTGGTGAGCCGGCCCACCCGGGTGGGCGCGCTGGCAGAGGCGCTGGGCGAAACGGGCGTGCCGGTGCTCTTCCCGCTGGAAGAGCTGGAGGACGCCGCGCTGGAGCGGCAGGTCTATTACAAGTACGACACCCACTGGAACGAGGCGGGCGCCTGGCTGGCGGCCCAGCTGACGCTGGAAGCGCTGGACAAGCCCTTTGCGGCGGCCTGGCCGGAGATGGCCGCCGACCCGGAAAAGGCCCCTCTCACCGATCTTGCCAACATGTGCGGCAGCTGGGCCTTTTGCACCGACGACGTGTACTGGGCGCTGGAGGCCGAGGCCGCCGAGTGCACCCTGTGGGAGGCGGGAGGCGAGATCGCCCGCTACGCCGGCGAGGGCGAGGGCAGCCTGCTCCTGGCGCGGGACAGCTTCGGCGAGGCGCTGGCCCCCTGGCTGGCCCAGGGTTTTGCGGGCACCACGGTGCTCCACGGCAATCAAATGCAGGTGGAGACGCTGCTGGAATGGCAGCCGGAAGTGCCGGACGTGGTGGTGCTGGAGGTGGCCGAACGCTTTGCCGACAACTTGTCCGGGCGGCTGGAGGTGCTGCGCCAGTGGGCCGAGGCCGCCGAATGAGCCGTTCCCGGTTGCACTTTTGCCTTCGCGGGGGTATAATAAGCCGCGGACTTTGACGCAATGACCCGAAAGGAGGGGCAGACATGGCCGAATTCATCACCCACAGCCGCGCCGAGACGGTGGCGCTGGGCGAAAGATTAGCGCAGCGTCTCGCGCCGGGCACCCTTGTGTGCTTCACCGGCGGCCTCGGAGCGGGCAAGACCGCTTTCACCGAGGGGCTGGCGGCGGGCCTTGGCTGCACCGACCCGGTGAGCAGCCCCACCTTCGCCATTGTGAACTACTACCGGGGGCCCCGGCCCCTGGCCCACTTTGACCTCTACCGGATCAGCAGCCGGGAGGACCTGGAGACCGCCGGCCTCTACGACTATCTGGACGAGGGAGCGGTGGTGGCCGCCGAGTGGAGCGAGAATTTTGCCGACCTGCTGGCGCTGGAAAAGCCTGTGACGGTGGACATCCGTCACCGCGGCGGCGACGAGCGGGTCATCACCATCGAGGGGGTGCAGCTGTGATCACCTTTGGACTGGACAGCGCGGGCCGCACCGCCGCCGTGGGCCTCATGCGGGACGAGGAGCTTTTGTACGAGGCTTTTCTCTCGGCAGGCCACACCCACAGCGAAACGCTGATGAGCCTGGTGGACGGAGCGTTCAAGGCCACCGGCCTCTCCCCCGCCGACGTGGACCTGTGGGGCGTGTGCGCCGGGCCGGGCAGCTTCACCGGCCTGCGTATCGGCCTTGCCACGGTGAAGGGGCTGGCGCTGGTGCACAAGGCTTCCTGCGCCGCCGTGTCCACCCCCGAGGCGCTGGCCTGGGGCTGCCCCGCGGGGAACGGCACCGTGCTGGCGGCGCTGGACGCGCGCCGGGGCGAGGTGTACTGGGCGGCCTTTGACCTGGAGAGCCATGCCCGCCTGACGCCCGACGCAGCCTCGCCGGTGAAGGAACTGGCACAAATTGTGGAAAATTGCAAAAAGCCTCTGTTTTTTGTTGGTGACGGGGCCGCTCTGTGCTATAATGAATACGGCCAGGCGGCGGGGGTCCTTCCCTGCCCGCCCGCACTGGGGCTTTGCCGGGGCGCGGGCGTGTGCCTTGCGGCCCGGGCGGTGAATGCCCGGAACGGTGCTGTGCCCGCCGCGGCCCTTGCACCCAGCTATCTGCGGCTGAGCCAGGCCGAGCGGGAACGCGCCGCCCAGGGTCTGGCCCTGCGCCCGTAAACAAAACGACCGTCAACGGAGGATGTTTTCAAATGTCTAAACCCATCGCCCTCGCCGCCGACCACGGCGGCTTTGAACTGAAGGAAGCCGTCCGCGCCCATCTGGATGAGATCGGCGTTGCCTACAAGGACTTCGGCAGCTTTGACGGCGCGTCCTGCGACTATCCCGACATGGCCGAGCCCGCCTGCCGGGCGGTGGTGGCCGGCGAATGCGACAAGGCGCTGCTGTTCTGCGGCACCGGCGTGGGCATTTCCATGAGCGCCAACAAGATCCACGGCATTCGGGCCTGCTGCTGCTCCGACGCCTTCAGCGCCGAGTACACCCGCCGCCACAACGACGCCAACGCCCTGTGCATGGGCGGGCGCGTGGTGGGCGCAGGTCTTGCCATCTATCTGGTGGACCTTTTCCTGAACACCCCCTTTGAGGGCGGCCGTCATCAGCGCCGGATCGACAAGATCACCGATCTGGAGCAGCGCGGCTGACAGTATTTTTGCTGCAAAACGCGGGGGCACACCCCGCGTTTTGACGATAGACAAACAACCACATAGAGTAAGGAGCGGTCAGTATGAGCAAAGCACCCATGATTTTGGATCATCCCCTGGTACAGCACAAGATCAGCCTTCTGCGGGATAAGAACACCGGAACGAAAGAATTCAAAGAGCTGGTAGGCGAGATCGCCACCCTGCTTTGCTACGAAGCCACCCGTGACCTGCCCACCAAGGAAGTGGAAGTGGAAACTCCCATGGGCGTGGCCAAGTGCCATGTGCTGGCGGGCCGCAAACTGGCCCTGGTGCCCATCCTGCGTGCCGGCCTGGGCATGGTGGACGGCATGCTGACCCTCCTGCCCGCCGCCAAGGTCGGCCACATCGGCATGTACCGCAACGAGGAGACCCTGGAGCCTGTGGAATACTACTGCAAGCTGCCCAGCGACATTGCCGAGCGGGACGTTCTGGTGCTGGACCCCATGCTGGCCACCGGCGGCAGCGCCTGCGACGCCATCACCCAGATCAAGAAGCGGGGCGCCCGCAGCATCAAGTTCCTGGGTATCGTGGCTGTGCCCGAAGGCATTAACAAACTGCGTGAAATGCACCCCGATGTGGACATCTATGTGGGCGCTCTGGACGAGGGCCTCAACGACATCGGCTACATCGTGCCCGGCCTGGGCGACGCTGGCGACCGTATCTTCGGCACCAAGTGATTTTTCTTCCCATCCATTCTGAAAGGAGGTGCTGACCCTTGCGGCACCTGATCAAAAGCCTGTTTATGACTCTGGTGGTGACCGCCGGCGCCGTTCTGGCGATGTTGATCCTGCTGAATCACTCCTTCTTCGACGCCCGGGTCAACACCCTCACCTTCTGGTGTATCGTGGTGCTTCTGGCCTGTATCTGGGGCGCTTTCATCGGCGAAGTGCGGGAGACCACCTCGCAGCAAAAACCCCAAAAACCCGCAGACAGCGACGCCATGGAAAAACTGGTGGACGCCGCCGCGCTGAACGAGGCCGCCCCGGAGGAGGAGGCCCCCTTTGAGGAAGCCGCTCCCAAAGCAGCTGCGGCTGCTGAAGCGGCGCCGGCCGCCCCGGCCGAAGCGCCCGCCGCAAACGAGGAAGCCGTCCCGGCCGCCCCGGCCCCCGAAGAGGAGAGCGGGCAGACGCTCCCCGCTCCCAAAAAGGCCGCGCCGGCGAAAAAGCGCGCCCCCGCCGCCCGCAAAAAGCCCGCCGCCAAGGCGGCTGAAGCACAGCCCGAAGCCGAAGCAAAACCCGCCCGGCGCAAAAAGGCCGCCGCCCAAAAGGACGAGCAGCCCGCGCCCCGCAGAAAGGCTCCCGCAAAGAAAGCGCAGGCCCCCGCGGCCGCGCCGGAACCCGAAACGGCACAGCCCGCCCCCCGCCAGCCTGTTCCTCAGGCACAGCCCGCGCCCCCGGCCCCTGCCGCGCAGGAAATGCCGGCCGCGCCCGCTGCCGCGCCTGCTGCCTCCCCTGCCCCTGCCCGGGGCCAGCGGCTCACCGCCGCCCAGCGGGCCGAGCAGCAGCAGAAGGCTCAGGAGGAAAAACTGCGCCAGCTTCAGCAGGCCGCCCGCCAGAAACAGGCCGAGCGCGCCCGCCGGCTGGAAGCGGAGGACGCCCGCCAGCAACAGAAACTGGCCGAGCTGCAGGCGGCTGCCGCCAAAAAGCACGGCGGCTACACCCCCTCGGAACCCAAATAACAAAACAGCGCCCGGACGTGCACAAGGCACGGCCGGGCGCTGTTTTGTTCAGTGCGGTCAGTGACGCACGGCGTTGTAGACGTGCTCCACCTCGGCGGGGTCTTCCCCGCAGATCTCCACAGGCTGAGAGAAATCCAGATTCATGAGGCCCAGAATGCTCTTGGCGTCTGCCACAGCGCCCTTCAGGTCCTGCACGCTGATCTCCCGGCGGCACTGCGCCGCAGCGGTCACGATGTTGTGTACCTGCTTGAAGCAGGTGACCTTAACAGGTTTCGTCATCATTCGTCCCTCTTTCGTCCGAAATACCGCCCGGCTCCTTGCAGCGCCTGCGGCCGCCGACGCGCCGCCTTTCCCTGCAGCGCCTTCGGTTGGGGTTATTATAGCACAAAAAAAATCCATTTGTACATTTTTGGGCTTGATTTCTACCTCGTGAACGAAACGCGCTTTCTGCCAAAGGATTTTTTTGTTGTATTTGCCGTGGATCCGTTTTTTTGTCCCGTCGGATTGCAACAAAACTCCATTCATTTTTCACAATTTCCGCCCGACAGGGGCCTCCGGCCGCCGCCGGGGTGGTTTTTTGTTGCAAAGCCACGGGATTTCTGCTATATATATTGTGAGGTGTTTTAGCCTCAAAATCCAATATTTTGAAAGGTTTGATGATTTTTGGATACCCCTGGCCCCAGTATTTACGTCGCACTGGTCCTTCTGGTCGCCTGCTCGGCATTTTTTTCCGCCAGTGAGACGGCCATCTCCTCGTTCAACAAGATCCGCATGCGCAGCAAGGCGGAGGACGGCAACAAGCGGGCAAAAACAGCCCTGAAGGTGGCGGAGGATTTCGACAAGACCATCTCCACCATCCTCATCGGCAACAACATCGTGAACATGGCCAGCGCCTCGCTGGCCACCGTGGTGGCCACCGCCCTGTGGGGCCCCACCAGCGGCCCGGCCATCGCCACCTTCGGCATGACGCTGCTGGTGCTGATCTTCGGCGAGATCCTGCCCAAGAGCTTCGCCAAGGACAGCCCCGAAGCCTTTGCCTTGCAGGTGGCGGGGGTCATTGCGTTTCTTCGCACGCTGTTTTCGCCCGTCGTGTGGTTCTTTGTCAAGCTCAAGCAGCTGCTCACCGGCCGGCGCTCCGCCGGGCTGGAACTGCAGCCCAGCGTGACCGAGGATGAGCTGAAGACCATCATCGACACGGTGGAGGAGGAGGGCGTGCTGGACAGCCAGGAGACCGAGATCATCCAGTCCGCCATCGAATTCGACGACATCACCGTGCAGGAGATCCTGGTGCCCCGGGTGGACATGGTGGCGGTGGACGTGAACGACCCCGTGGACGAGATCGTGAACACCGTTTTGGACAATTCCTTCACCCGTATCCCTGTTTATGAGGGCGACATCGACCACATCATCGGCATGCTCCACACCCGGGACCTGTTCGAGTGCATGGCCCGGGGCAAGGCCATCGACGTGCGCGGGATGTGCCGCGAGCTGCCTTTTGTTTACCGCACCAAGCGGATCAACGACCTGCTGGCGGAGTTCCGCCGTCAAAAGCAGCACATGGCCATCGTCACCGACGACTACGGCGGCACGCTGGGCCTGGTGACGCTGGAGGACGTGCTGGAAGAACTGGTGGGCGAGATCTTCGACGAGACCGACGAGGTGGAAAAGCTGCCGGTGCAGCAGCTGGAAGAACACCTGTTCCGGGTGGCGGGCGAAGCCAATGTCTACGACGTGTTCGAAGAGCTGGGCGTTTCCACCCGCAACTTCGACAGCGATTTTTCCAGCACCGCGGGCTGGGCGCTGGAGTGCCTGGAGCACATCCCCGCCCCCGGCGAAAGTTTTGATTACGAAAACCTGCACGTCACCGTGGAGCAGGTGGAGGACAAACGTATCCTCTCGCTGCTCATCCGGCTCATGCCCCCGGAGACCGAGCAGGAGTAAGCGAGGTGTTTTCGGTGAGCGAGTATCCTGTCCCTGCCCATTATGTGCCCTGCCTGGGTCTTTACGACACCCAGAAGGCCATAGGCATGATCAAACAGACCTTTGAGGTAAAGCTGTGCGCCGCACTGCACCTCAAGCGGGTCACCGCCCCCCTGTTCGTGGACCCGGCCCTGGGCCTGAACGACGACCTGAACGGTGTGGAGCGCCCGGTGAGCTTTGACATTCCCGCCACCGGGACCTGCGCCCAGGTGGTGCACAGCCTGGCCAAGTGGAAGCGGCTGGCCCTGCACCAGTACGGCTTTCGGCCCGGCAACGGCCTTTTGACCGACATGAACGCCATCCGCCGGGACGAGGAACTGGACAACCTCCACTCGGTGTATGTGGACCAGTGGGACTGGGAAAAGGTCATCGAGGCGGACCAGCGCAACCGGGAATATCTGCACGCCACGGTGCAGAACATCGTCTACGCCATCAGCGCCACTTTGGACGAGCTGAAATGGCAGTTCCCCCAGCTCACCGGCAGCCTTCAGCGGGAGGTGACCTTCGTCACCAGCCAGGAACTGGAGGACCTTTGGCCTGACCTTTCCCCCAAGGAGCGGGAAAACGCCTTTGCCAAAGAGCACCGCACCATCTTCATCGAGCAGATCGGCGGCAAGCTGAAGAGCGGCAAGCCCCACGACGGACGCGCGCCGGACTACGACGACTGGAGCCTGAACGGCGACCTTTTGTTCTGGCACGAGCCGCTGCAGTGCGCGGTGGAGATCAGCAGCATGGGCATTCGTGTGGACCCGGCCGCGCTGGACCGCCAGCTGACCCTGGCGGGCTGCGACGAGCGGCGGGAACTTGCCTTCCACAAAATGCTGCTGGCGGGCCGGCTGCCCCTGACCATCGGCGGCGGTATCGGCCAGAGCCGTCTGTGCATGCTGCTGCTGGAAAAGGTGCATGTGGGCGAAGTGCAGGTGAGCATTTGGGACGCCGCCACCCGCGAGTCCTGCGAGAAGGCGGGCATTCCCCTTTTGTAAAAAGCTACATAGCGCAAAGCGCCCCCACGGGTCAAGGCCCGTGGGGGCGCTCTTTTTCTTTTTCACAGCAGGCGGCGCAGCACGCTGTCCGGCGCAAGGCCCCCCAGCCGCTGGCCCACCGCCGCGAGGAAGTGGGCGTCGGAGGAGGCCATCACCTCCAGCCCCGCCGGCAGCAGGCCCCTTTGCTCATACTCGGCGGCCAGTTCCGGCCTGCGCAGCTCCACCGCCCGAAAGCCCGCCTCAGCGGGCAGCATACCCAGCATGGCGAAGACAGAATAACTCTCCGCGTCGGCGTGGGCGGGCACCGGCTCGCCCCCCAAGGCCCGGCAGCGGGCCGCCGCCTCTTCCAGCGGCCAGGCGCAGGCGGCGGTGAGCAGTTTGTCCACCTTGGCCAGCACCCGGTCCTCCTCGTCCATCACCCACTGCTCGCCCCAGATGGCCGGGTCGCAGGGCAAGGCGGGCAGGGCGGCGTAAAGGTCACGCCCATAGTCCAGCGCCGCCTCCACCGTTTTGAAATAGCACAAAAGGTGCACCTCCTCAGCGGTGGTGACCTCAAGGCCCGGCAGCAGGCGCAGGCCGTATCCCCGGCAGGCTTTTTCCACCGCGGGCAGGTTGAGGGCGCTGTTGTGGTCGGTGACGGCGATGAGCTGGGCGCCCGCCAGCTTTGCCAGCCCCGCCACGGTGGCGGGGGTCATGTCCCGGTCGGCGCAGGGGGAAAGGCAGGTGTGCAGGTGCAGATCGTACCGCATTGCCTTTTCCCCCTTTCATTCAAAGTCCCATGGCTTTTGCCAAAGCGAGGCTCGCCTCAAATTCCGGCAGGTCGGTGGCCAGCACCTGGACTCCGTTCTCTTCCGCCCGCTGGCGGGCCACCTCGTCCAGCTGCGCGCCGTGGCACAGCACGATACAGGCGCAGTCCGCCAAAGAGGCCACCGCCACCGCGTTCACGTTGCCCATCACGGTGAACCAGGCGTCGCCTTCCTTGGCCCGGCCCATGGCCCAGCTGAGCAGGTCGCCGGTGAAAATGCCTTCGATTTCCCGGTCCTCTCCCGGCACCAGCGGCGAAAAGCCGCACAGGCCGGGCAGGTCTTTCGTGTTCATTCCCCGGCCCCTCCTTTTCTCTCCTTCTTCCGCAGCCTCGCCTCCAGCTGGCGGCAGCGCAGCAGGACGCAGTCGGTCACCTGGCCGACGCCCCGCACCACGTCCTCCGCCAGCGCCTCGCAGCTGGGCGCGCCGCAGGCGCCGCAGTCCAGCCCGGGCAGGGTCTTGAGGATGGTCTGCATTCGGTTGTAGCGCTCGAACCGCTCGCCCCGGGTGGCTCCCAGTTCCAGCACCGGGGCGTAGGTGAGGTCGGTGTCCCACAGCATTTCGGTGGGAATGCTGCCGGTGAGCCGGTTCACCGTGCCCGCCACCGTGCGCTGCATACGCTTGAGTTTGGTGCGGGCGATGTAGGGGTTCTCCAGCTGCAGCGAGCCGCCCAGGCACCCGCCGGGGCAGGCCCGCAGTTCCACAAAGTCGATCTGGTCGTATTTTTCATCCTCCAGGTCTTCCAGCACCCGGATGATACTCTCCATGCCGTCGGCCACCAGATGGTTCTCCACCCCGGTGAGGCACAGGGCCTCACCGCCGCTGGCCGCCCAGGCAAGGCCCGCCGCTCCGGCGCTGGCCCGGTGAGACGGGGTGCCGCCTTTGTCCAGCAGGGCCAGCAGTTTGGGATAGATCTCCGTCACCGACACCGCCCCGTCCAGGGCGCTGCGGCTGCTGCCCACCGGGGCCCGGCGCATGGTCACCTTGGCCGGGCAGGGCACGATGGCAATGCAGCCTATCTTCTCCCGGGGCAGGCCGGTCTTTTCCTCCGCGCGGCGCTTGGCCATGCGGGCCGCCAGCTCCATGGGCGGCACCAGGGGCAGCATGTGGTCGATCAGCTCAGGGAACCGCACCCGGATGAGCCGTGTCACCGCCGGGCAGGCGGAGCTGATGACCGGCCGCGCCGCGCCGCCGGTGGCCATGATCCGGCTGGTGGCGTCGCTGATGAGCTCGGCGGCGGCAGCCTCTTCGAACACATCGTCAAACCCCGCGCGGCACAGAGCGTCCAGCACCAGGTCCTGGTTTTTCTGGTGGTTGTACTGCACATAGAGGCTGGGCGGCACGATGGCCACCCGGTACTCAAAGTGCCCCAGCAGCGCCAGCGGATCGCTCACCGCCCGCTTGGCCCGGTGGGGGCACAGCCGGATACACTCGCCGCAGTCAATGCAGCGCTCCGCCTCGATCACCGCCTTGCCCTCCCGCACACGGATGGCCTGGGTGGGGCAGCGCTTGATACAGTTGGTGCAGCCGTTGCACAGCCGCTTTTCCAGCGTGACCGAATGCACGAATTGGTCCATGATCTCCTCCAGGGGCAGCCCGCTCCGGGCCGCCCGTTCAGTCGATGTTCACCCGCATGGTGATGGTGGTGCCCACCCCCACGGTGGACTGGATGTGGAACTCGTCGGTGTAGCGCTTCATGTTGGGCAGGCCCATGCCCGCCCCGAAGCCCAGGCTGCGCACCTCGGCGCTGGCGGTGGAAAAGCCCTCCTGCATGGCCTGCTCCACGTCCGGGATACCGGGGCCGTGGTCCGAGAGGACCATCTCCACGTCGTTGTCGCCGATGGCCACATCAATGTTGCCGCCCCCCGCGTGGATGGCCAGATTGATTTCCCCTTCATAGAGAGCGATGGAAATGCGCCGCACCGCCGCCGCGGGCAGGCCCAGCTTTTTCAGGGTGGCCTTCAGGTCAGCGCTGGCCTCCCCCGCCCGGGCAAAATCGTCGCCGGGAACGGTGTATTCCAGCCGGATGGGTTCGCTCATGCCATCTCTCCTCCCCGCAGGCCCTGTTCATAGAGCCTGCCGCAGGCCGCGAACATGGGCAGGTCGGTGGAAAGCACCGCCATCCCCCGCTCGGCCGCCATCGCCACGATCTGCTCCTGAGGCTGCTTGCCCCGCACGAACACGATACACACCATGTCCATCATCTCTGCGGTGCGCACCACCTGCGGGTTGTTCAGCCCGGTGAGCAGCACCGCCTGGTCCTTCACATAGGCCAGCACGTCGCTCATCATGTCGCTGCCGCAGGCCGCGTGCACCTGAACGTCCAGGTCCGCGCCGGGCGTGTGCAGCCGCGCGTTCAAAATGTCCTTCACCTGTCCGATGGTCATATCGGCTCCCCCTTTCCCCTCGGGCGGCCCGGCCGGCCGCCTCTTTCCTTTTATTATAAAAGATGGCCCGCCCCCCTGACAAGGGTGCATGTAAGTGCATTTTTAACAGTTTTTTTGCAACATTTTATGTAATTTTATCCGTCTTTCCAGGGGTTTGATTGTTTAATTTATAACATCCTTCTGGTATAATGGACGTATATGGGCAGAGACCGCTGCCCCGTGACAGACCTTCAGGAGGGATATTATGAGGCACTTTTCCACCGTGCCGTTTTCCGGCACACCCGAGCAGGAAGGGCAGTTGAAAGCCTGGCTCGACGAAAACAAAGACACGCCGGGCGTGGTAATGCCCGCCCTGCAGAAGGCCCAGGAGATCTACGGCTACCTGCCCATCGAGGTGCAGCGCATGGTGGCCGAAGCGCTGGGCAAGCCCCTGGCCGAAATTTACGGCGTGGCCACCTTCTACTCCCAGTTCAGCCTGACGCCCAAGGGCAAATACCGGATCAGCGTATGCCTGGGCACCGCCTGCTACGTCAAGGGCAGCGGCAAGCTGTATGAAAAGCTGCAGGAGAAGCTGGGCATTTCCGGCGGCGAGTGCACGGCGGACGGCAAGTTCAGCCTGGACGCCTGCCGCTGCGTGGGCGCCTGCGGCCTGGCCCCGGTGCTTATGGTGAACGACGACGTCTACGGCCGCCTGACGGTGGACGATCTGGACGGCATTCTGGCAAAATACCCCGACTGACGGCCGGGGGCCCAAAGGAGGGCGCGCGGTGCAGGAACTTTCGATGAACCTGTTGGACGTGGCCGAGAACTCGGTGGCCGCCGGCGCGAAGCTGGTGCACATCGAGCTTGCGGTGGACGAAAAGGCCCGCCGCCTGCGCCTTGTCATCACCGACGACGGCAAGGGCATGGACCCGGAGCTGGCGAAACGGGTGACAGACCCCTTCTGCACCAGCCGCACCAGCCGCAAAGTGGGGCTGGGGCTGCCCTTTCTGAAGATGGCGGCCGAACTCACCGGCGGGCAGCTGACGCTGGAAAGCGAACAGGGCAAAGGCACCAGCGTGACGGCTCTTTTTTGCACCGACCACATCGACATGCCGCCCCTGGGGGACGTGGCCGCCAGCGTGGCGGGGCTCATCCAGTGCAGCCCGGACATCGACTTTGTGTTCACCCTCACCGGCCCGGGAGGCGCTTTTTGCGCCGACACCCGCGAAATGCGGGACATTCTGGGCGGCGTGAGCCTGGCCGAGCCGGAAGTGGCCCTGTGGCTGCGGGAGTATCTGGCCGAAAACATCCGTGAGATTTTGGAAAAGGAGTAACGCTTTATGAAGAGTTTGCAGGAACTGGCGGCCATCCGGGACCGGATGCGTCAGACCGTGAATACCCGCGAGCCGGGCGAAAACCCCATCCGCGTGCAGGTGGGCATGGCCACCTGCGGCATTGCCATGGGCGCGCGCCCCGTGCTGAACGCCTTCACCGAGGAAGTGGCCCGCCGGGGGCTGTCCGGCATTATGGTCACCCAGACCGGCTGTATCGGCATTTGCAAGTATGAGCCGGTGGTGGAAGTGTTCGTGCCCGGGCAGGAAAAAGTGACCTACGTCCACATGACCCCCGAAAAAGCCGCCCGCGTGGTGGCGGAACACCTGGTGGGCGGGCATGTGGTCACCGAATACACCATCGGCCAGGCCGGCACGGAAGAATAAGGAGGCAGAGCCAATGTACAGAAGTCATGTTATGATCTGCGGCGGCACCGGCTGCACCTCGTCCGGCAGCGACAAGGTGGCGGCCGCCTTCGAGGCGGAGATCGTCACCGCCGGGCTGGAAAACGAGGTGAAGGTCATCCGCACCGGCTGCTTCGGCCTGTGCGCGCTGGGCCCCATCGTGGTCATCTATCCCGAGGGCACCTTCTACAGCATGGTCAAGCCCGAGGACGTGGCGGAGATCGTGAACGAGCACCTGCTCAAGGGCCGCCCGGTCATCCGCCTGCTCTACAACGAGACGGTGGCGGAGGACAACTCCATCAAGAGCCTGGACGAGACCTCCTTCTACAAAAAGCAGAAGCGCATTGCCCTGCGCAACTGCGGCGTCATCAACCCCGAGAACATCGAAGAATACATCGCCTTCGACGGCTACGCCGCCCTGGGCAAGGCCCTCACCGAGATGACCCCCGACGAGGTCATCCAGGTGGTGCTGGATTCCGGCCTGCGGGGCCGCGGCGGCGGCGGCTTCCCCACCGGGCGCAAATGGCAGCTGGCCTGCGCCGACCGGGGCAAGGTGGAAAAATACGTCTGCTGCAACGCCGACGAGGGCGACCCGGGCGCGTTCATGGACCGAAGCGTTCTGGAGGGCGACCCCCACAGCGTCATCGAGGCCATGGCCATTGCCGGCTACGCCATCGGCGCCGACCAGGGCTATGTGTACGTGCGCGCCGAGTATCCCATCGCGGTGAACCGTCTGACCACCGCCATCCAGCAGGCCCGGGAGTATGGCCTGCTGGGCAAGAACATCTTCGGCACCGACTTCTCCTTTGACATCGACATCAAGCTGGGCGCGGGCGCCTTCGTCTGCGGCGAGGAGACCGCCCTGATGACCAGCATTGAGGGCATGCGCGGCGAGCCGCGGCCCCGCCCGCCCTTCCCCGCCAAGAAGGGCCTGTTCGGCCGGCCCACCATTCTGAACAACGTGGAGACCTACGCCAACATCCCCCAGATCATTCTGAAGGGCGCGGACTGGTTCCGCAGCATGGGCACCGAAAAGAGCCCCGGCACCAAGGTGTTCGCCCTGGGCGGCAAGATCAAACACACCGGCCTGGTGGAAGTGCCCATGGGCACCACCCTGCGGGAGATCGTGGAGGAGATCGGCGGCGGCATTCCCGGCGGCAAGAAGTTCAAGGCCGCCCAGACCGGCGGCCCCTCCGGCGGCTGCATTCCCGCCAGCCTCATCGACACCCCCATCGACTACGACAACCTGATGGAGATCGGCAGCATGATGGGCTCCGGCGGCCTCATCGTCATGGACGAGGACACCTGCATGGTGGACATCGCCAAGTTCTTCCTGGAGTTCACCGTGGACGAGAGCTGCGGCAAGTGCACCCCCTGCCGTGTGGGCACCAAGCGCCTTTTGGAGCTGCTTGAAAAAATCACCAGCGGCAACGGCACCATGCGCGATCTGGAACGCATTGAAGAGCTGGCCCAGTTCATCAAGGAGAACAGCCTGTGCGGCCTGGGCCAGACCGCCCCGAACCCGGTGCTCTCCACCCTGCAGTACTTCCGGGACGAGTACCTGGCCCACATCCAGGACAAGCGCTGCCCCGCCGGGGTGTGCAAAGCCCTGCTGACCTACAAGATCGACGAATCCAAGTGCCGCGGCTGCACCCTCTGCGCCCGGGCCTGCCCCGCGGGCGCCATCAACGGCAGCGTGCGCAACCCCCACAACATCGACACCCTCAAGTGTGTCAAGTGCGGGGCCTGCATGGAGACCTGCCGCTTCGGCGCCATCAGCAAGGGTTAAAGGAGGACGCAAACAATGGAAATGGTCAATCTCAAAATCAACAACGTGCCCTGCAAAGCGCCGGCGGGCGCCACCATCCTGGAGGCCGCCCACGAGATCGGCATCACCATCCCCACCCTGTGCTACTTAAAGGAGATCCAGCGCGTGAACGGCGCCTGCCGCGTCTGCGTGGTGGAGGTGAAGGGGGCCAAAAACCTGCTGCCCGCCTGCGTCTACCCGGTGAGCGAGGGCATGGAGGTGTTCACCAACACCCCCAAGGTGCAGGCCGCCCGCAAGACCAATCTGGAGCTTATCCTCTCCACCCACAACCAGGACTGCATGAGCTGCGTGCGCAGCGGCGACTGCGAGCTGCTGCGGCTGTGCAAGCAGTACGGCGTGGATAAGTCCAACTCCTTCGAGGGCGTGCTGCCCGAGCGTCAGGACGACTACAGCGCCCCTCACCTTTTGAAGGACAACTCCAAGTGCATTATCTGCCGCCGCTGCATTTCCACCTGCGCCGAGAACCAGGGCGTGGGGGTCATCAACGTGGTGGAGCGCGGCTTCAACACCCACATCGCCTGCGCCTTCGAGGGCAAGCTGGTGGATTCCACCTGTATTGGCTGCGGCCAGTGCATTAACGTCTGCCCCACCGGCGCGCTGGTGGAGCGGGACGACACCGACAAGGTGTGGGCTGCTTTGGGCGACCCCACCCGCCACGTCATCGTGCAGACCGCGCCCAGCGTGCGCGCGGCCCTGGGCGAGGAGTTCGGCCTGCCCATCGGCACCAACGTGCAGGGCAAGATGGTGGCGGCGCTGCGCCGGCTTGGCTTTGACGGCGTGTTCGACACCGACTTTGCCGCCGACATGACCATCATGGAGGAGGCCACCGAATTTTTGCACCGGATGAAGGAGGGCGGCCCTCTGCCCCTCATCACCAGCTGCAGCCCGGGCTGGGTGCGCTACTGCGAGACCTTCCACCCGGACTTCATCCCGAATCTGTCCAGCTGCAAGAGCCCCCAGCAGATGTTCGGCGCGCTGAGCAAGACCTACTACGCCCAGAAGATGGGCCTCGATCCCCGGGACATCTACTGCGTCAGCGTTATGCCCTGCACCGCCAAGAAGATGGAGATCAGCCGCCCCGACGAATGCGCCGCCGGCGAGGGCATTCCCGACGTGGACGTGTCCATCACCACCCGTGAGCTGGCCCGCATGATCCACCGCAGCGGCCTGCGCTTCAACGACCTGCCCGATGAGGATTTTGACCCCGCCATGGGCGACGCCTCCGGCGCGGGCCACATCTTCGGCGCCACCGGCGGCGTGATGGAAGCGGCGCTGCGCACCGCTGTGGAGACCCTCACCGGCAAGGAAGTGGACCCTGTGGAATTCGAGGCCGTGCGCGGCACCGACGCCATCAAGGAAGCCACCTACCAGGTGGAGGACCTGACCCTGCGGGTGTGCGTGGTGAGCGGCACCGCCAATGCCGGCAAGGTGCTGGACATGGTGCGCAAGGGCGAAAAGCAGTATGACTTCATCGAGGTCATGGCCTGCCCCGGCGGCTGCGTCAACGGCGGCGGCCAGCCCATCCAGCCCGCCCCGGTGCGCAACTTCACCGACATCAAGGCCCTGCGTGCCAAGGCCCTTTACGACCAGGACGAGCGCAGCGCCATCCGCAAGAGCCACGAGAACCTGCTGGTGAAGAAGGTGTATGTGGAGTTCCTGGGCCAGCCCGGCGGCAAGAAGGCCCACGAGCTGCTGCACACCCACTACCAGAAGCGGGAGAAACTGTACTGATTGTAATAATTCAATCGATTTTTACAGAAAACAGGCGGCAGGCCCTTTGGCCTGCCGCCGTTTTTTCCAAAAGCGCGCCCCAGTTGCGCGGGCAAAAAAAGGCGCCGGGCAAACGCCCGGCGCCTTGCTTGCAGAACTTGCTCAGTTCAGGATGGTGATCTCGGTCTCGGGGTCGAACAGGTGCACCTTGTGGGGATCGAAGGCCACGATAACTTCGCTGCCGTTCTTCGCCTTGGAGGTGGGGGCCACGCGGGCGGTGAGCTTGTTGCCCTTGTAGTCCAGGTACAGGTAGATCTCGCTGCCCATCAGCTCGCTGACTTCCACGCTGGCGGTGAGCTTGCAGCCGCTGTGCTTGGCCACGAACTCCTCGTCGTCCTTGATGTCCTCGGGACGGACGCCGGCCTTCACGGCCTTGCCCACGTAAGCGTCCAGCTTGCCGTCGGCGGTCTTCTCGGCGGGCAGAACGATCTTGTCGCCGCTGATGTCCACAAAGTAGTCGTTGCCTTCCTTGCCCAGGGTGGCGTCCAGGAAGTTCATCTGGGGGCTGCCGATGAAGCCGGCAACAAACATGTTGCAGGGCAGATCGTACAGGTGCTGCGGGGTGTCGACCTGCTGGATGATACCGTCCTTCATAACCACGATACGGTCGCCCATGGTCATGGCCTCGGTCTGGTCATGGGTAACGTAGATGAAGGTGGTGGCCAGTTTCTGGTGCAGCTTGATGATCTCGGTGCGCATGCTGGTGCGGAGCTTGGCGTCCAGGTTGGACAGAGGCTCGTCCAGCAGGAAGACGGCCGGGTTGCGGACCATGGCGCGGCCCAGGGCCACGCGCTGACGCTGACCACCGGACAGAGCCTTGGGCTTGCGGTCCAGCAGGTGCTCGATGTCCAGGACCTTGGCGGCCTCACGCACGCGCTTGTCGATCTCGTCCTTCGGGGTCTTGCGCAGCTCCAGACCAAAGGCCATGTTCTTGTACACGGTCATGTGGGGATACAGAGCGTAGTTCTGGAACACCATGGCGATGTCGCGGTCCTTCGGGGGAACGTCGTTCACCAGGCGGTCGCCGATGTACAGCTCGCCCTTGCTGATCTCTTCCAGGCCGGCGATCATACGCAGGGTGGTGGACTTGCCGCAGCCGGAGGGGCCGACCAGGATGATGAACTCCTTGTCCGCGATCTCCAGGTTGAAGTCCTTGACGGCGGTCACATCGCCGGGGTAGATCTTGTAGATGTGCTGTAAGCTAATGCTTGCCATTGGCGAAAACTCCCTTTCCTTTGATTATTCATTTTGTTGATGTGAGTTGACCTCACATTTACCATCTAATATAATAATAACAGACATTTTCCCGATTGAAATAGCATTTTATTGATGTGTGGTGTTGAAAATTGATTTTCGACTGTGAACGGGTGGCCCGCCTGGAGGAAGTGGCGGACGAGCAGTTCAGCCTGCCTTTGACCCTGAAGGGCGGCGGCCTTTGGGCCGGGGTGCTCTCCAGCGGGCGGTGCGCGCTGGACGGCGACGAGGCGCGCCTGGCGGGAGCGGGCAGCCTGCTGGTGGCGGCGGGGCCGGTGCGCCTTGTGCCCGCCGAAAACTGCCATCTGCTGGCGGTGCGCCTTGGGGGGCTGGCCGCCGGGATGTTTCTGGAAGGGCTGGAAAAGCCCATGTTCGCAGACGGGGCAAGCTGCCCCGGCGCGGCGGGGCTGGTGGCGGCGCTGGCAGAAGCGGGGCCGGCGCTGCAGGGGGAGCTGTGCTACCGGCTTTTGTGCGAGCTGGCCCCGGCGGACGCGGCGGGCACGGCCCTGCCGCCGCTGGTGGCCGAGGCGGTGGCGCAGATCCGGGCGCACTACGCCGGGCTGTACGGCGTGGAGGAACTGAGCGCCTCGCTGGGGGTGAGCAAGAGCCACCTGGTGCGGGCCTTCAAATCGGCCATGGGCATAACGCCCGGGCAGTATCTCACCGGGGTGCGGCTGGAGGCGGCAAAGCTGCTGCTGGCAAGGCGGGAATATCCGCTGGAGGTGGTGGCAAGCCTGTGCGGTTTTTCCGGCGCAAACTATCTGTGCCGGGTGTTCAAAAAGGCCACCGGCCAGACGCCCGCCGCGTTCCGCGCTGCCGCCGCGCCGGTGCAAAGCGCCTCTCCCCTGCCGCTGGAGAAGGAGCTGTATGTCTGACGGCCGGGCCCAGTGCAAAAAATAAAGCCTTTCGGGGCTTTTCTTTTGGGGCGGGACCCGGTATGATTAGAGTAGAAGTTCTGCCGGCTGTGGGCCGGCGTGAAAAAAACATACAAAGAACGGAGTGCTTACCATGAACGTCGTCGTGACCAAGAGCTATGATGAGAGCTGCGCCTATGTGGCCGACATGATCTGCCGGCTGGTCAACGAGAAGCCCGACTGCAAGCTGGGCCTCGCCACCGGCGGCACCCCCGTGCCCATGTACAAAAAGCTCATCGAGGCGAACAAAGCCGGCAAGGTTGATTTTTCCAAGGTGCGCACGGTGAACCTGGACGAATACTGCGGTATCCCCGAGACCCACGACCAGAGCTACCGCTACTTTATGAACACCAACCTGTTCGACCACATCAACATCGACAAGGCCAACACCTATGTGGCGCAGGGCATGGGCGACCCCGAGGCCAACGCCGCCGCGCTGGAGGCCAAGGTGCGTGAGGGCGGCGTTGCCGACCTGCAGCTGCTGGGCATTGGCAACAACGGCCACATCGCGTTCAACGAGGCGGCGGACGTGCTGCACGCCACCGCCCACATCGAAAAGCTCACCGAGAGCACCATCCAGGCCAACTCCCGCTTCTTTGAGAAGAAGGAAGATGTGCCCACCACCGCCATCACCATGGGCATGGGCGACATCCTGGCCGCCAAGTGCGTGGTGCTCATCGCCACCGGCCTGGCCAAGACCGACGCCATCCGCGGCCTGGTGATGGACGACGCCATCACCACCCACAACCCCAGCACCATGCTGAAAATGCACGAGAACGTGTATGTGGTGATCGACCAGGAGCTGGCCGACGCCGTGGGCTACAAGGGCTGAGACCGTTTGAAGACCGGCCGCCGCTTTAGACCAGCGGCGGCCTTTTTGCGCCCGGCTTCCCTTGACTTGCAGGGTCATCCTTCATATAATGAAGGTACATGCGGCCGCTTTTTCCGCATGACAAAACGAGAGCAAAACCGAATGGCACTTTCGCATAAAAAGGCAGGCATTGTTCAGAGAAGCCGGGTGAGAATCCCGCACGGTCCCGCCACCGTAATGCGCGCAGGTGTGCGCGCTAAGTCGGATCGCTGAGCCTGCTTTGGTACACTTCACGATGGATGAATTGCACTGTTTTTTTTTGGCAAACGTCACCCTTTCGTGTGTGGAAGGGTGATTTGTTTTTGCCGGAAAATCAGGAGGTCAATCCATGAAAAAGCTTCTCAGTCTCATCCTCGCGCTGGCTATGGCTGCCAGCGTCGCGGGCTGCGCCGCCCAGCCGGCTTCCGGTTCCGTGTCCGCGCCTGCTTCCGCTCCTTCTTCCGCTGTGTCGGCTCCCGCCGCCGAAAAGCCCACCACCGACCCCAGCGGCGCAGAGGTGAACATCCCCGACGAGATCGGCTCCGTTGTGGTGCTGGCTCCGTCCATTGCCGAGACGCTGGTGGCCCTGGGCTGCGGCGACCTGATCGTGGGCTACGACGCCCAGAGCGTGGGTCTGGAGGGCCTGCCCGCCGACGTGCCCACCTTTGACATGATGCAGCCGGACATGGAGCAGCTGGCCGCCCTGAAGCCGGACGTGCTGTTCGTCTCCAACATGACCCTGTATGACCAGTCCAACCCCTACCAGCAGCTGATGGACCTGGGCGTCTGCGTTCTGTGCGTGCCCACCGCCGACAGCATTGCCGCCATCCAGGAGGACATCGCCTTCATCGCCGCCGCCATGGGCAAGACCGCCGAGGGCGACGCCCTGATCGTGGACATGCAGGCTGAACTGGACCGCATTTCCGCCATCGGCGCCACCGTGACCGACAAGAAGAGCGTCTACTTTGAGATCGGCGCCGCCCCCAGCATGTACAGCTTCGGCACCGGCGTGTTCCTGAACGAGATGATCGAGCTCATCGGCGCTGAGAACGTGCTGGCCGACCAGGAGGGCTGGCTGGCCGTGGAAGCGGAGACCATCGTGGCCGCCGACCCCGACGTCATCCTCACCAACGTGAACTACATCGACGATCCCGTGGCCGAGATCCTGGGCCGCAGCGGCTGGGAAGGCATGAGCGCCGTGCAGAACGAGCAGGTGTTCTACATCGACAACATGGCTTCTTCCCTGTCCAACCACAACATCGTGAAGGCGCTGGATCAGATGGCCAAGGCCGTCTATCCCGAGCTGTTCAGCGCGGAATAAGGCCATGAAAACAGCGGCTAAAATGGCCGTGCTCGCTGCTGCCGCCCTCGTCGCCCTCATCCTGGGCGTCGGGGTCGGCAGCGTCTTTATCCCCCCCGATGAGGTCTGCGCCATTCTGGTCCATTTCCTCTTCGGCATGCCCCTGCCGGAAGGCATTGACCCGGTCTATCCCAGCCTTGTGTTCAACATGCGGCTGCCCCGGGTGCTGATGGCCTTCCTCACCGGGGCGGGGCTGGCGGTGAGCGGCACGGTAATGCAATCGGTGCTGCGCAATCCCCTTGCCTCCCCCTTCGGGCTGGGCGTTTCCGCCGGAGCGGGCCTGGGCGCGGCGCTGGTCATCGTGGCAGGGGTATCTTCGGGGCTGCTGGGGGCCTTTTTGCTGCCCGCGGTAAGCCTTTGCTTTGCGCTGGCCACCGTGGTCGTGGTGGTGGGCTTTGCCACCCGGCTGGACCGCAGCCTTTCCAACACCACCATCGTGCTCACCGGCATGGTGGCCTCGCTGTTTTTGAACGCCATCATGAGCCTGCTTTCCACCCTGTCGCCCCTCTACGCCCAGCAGATCAGCCTGTGGACGCTGGGCAGTTTTTCCTCCAAGGAGTGGAGCCAGGTGGCGGTTCTGGCCCCCGTGACCCTTTTGTGCACCCTGTTCTTTTTGCGTTTTTCCCGCGAGATGGACGTGATGACCTTCGGCGAGGAACAGGCCCAGGCCATGGGCGTTGCCCTGCGGCGGATGAAGTGGGTGCTCATCGTTGCCATTGCGGTGCTCACCGGCACCGCCACCGCCTTTGTGGGGATCATCGGCTTTGTGGACCTCATTGCCCCCCATGTGGTGCGGCGGTTCTTCGGCGCGGCCCACCGGCGGGTCATCCCGGCGGCGGCCCTTTTCGGCGGCGCTTTCATGGTGCTGTGCGATCTGGCGGCCCGCACGCTGGTGCCCCCGCGGGAAATTCCCATCGGCTCCATCACGGCGCTGATCGGCGCGCCCTTTTTCATCTACATCTATTTTGCCGGGCGAAGGAGGCGGTGACCTGTGCTCAAAGCGGAACATCTCACCTGCGGCTACGGCGGCGAGCCGGTGGTGAAAGACCTCTCCTTCGAAGTGCCGTCCGGCGGGCGGCTGTGCATTCTGGGACCCAACGGCTGCGGCAAGACCACCCTTTTGCGGGCGCTGGCGGGCCTTTTGCCCCACGAGGGCAGCGTGTCGGTGGCGGGCCGGGACCTCGCCTCCATGAGCCGCCGGCAGGCAGCCCAGAGCGTGGCTCTGCTGAGCCAGATCAGCAGCGTGTATTTTTCCTATTCCGTCTACGAGACGGTGCTGATGGGGCGCTACGCCCATCAGGCGGGGGGCGCTTTTTCCGGCCCCGGGCCGGAGGACAAGCGCATTGCGCTGGAATGCATGGAGCGCACCGGCGTGGCCCACCTGCGCCACAAGCTGGTGACCGAACTTTCCGGCGGGCAGCTGCAGCGGGTGTTTCTGGCCCGCACCTTTGCCCAGTGCCCCCAGGTCATCCTGCTAGACGAGCCCACCAACCATCTGGACCTGAAATACCAGGTGGAGCTGGTGCAGGAACTGAAGGACTGGGCCGCCGGGGAGGGCCGCTGCGTGGTGGGGGTGCTCCACGACGTGAACCTGGCGCTGGACCTGGCCGACCTCTTCCTGTTCATGGAGGATGGGCAGGCGCAGTACTTTGGCCCCGCGGCGGAGTTTGACCCGGCGGCGCTGAACCGGGTGTATCAGATGGATGTGGGCGGCTACATGCGCCGCTCGCTGACGCGATGGGAGGAACTGAAATGAGCCTGTACCGAAGCCCTTACGAGGCCTATCCCTTTTTGTGCGACGCGGGCGAGGACCTGCGCTGCGACTTTGAGCTGCTCACCGACGAGATGACCAGCCGCACCGGCCTTTTGCGCTCGCTGGTGAAGGACGAGGCTCTGAAGGCGGAACTGCTGTGGGTGTGCGAGCTCATCTACCACATGAACCCCACCCTGCGCACCCGCCTCACCGTCACCGAGGAAGAGTGCGCCCACCTGCTGGAGCTGGCCGCCGGCTGGAAAGCCCGCTGCGGCGAGCGCTGCAAGCTGTTCGTGCTGACCCAGGGGTGCGAGGCCGCCTGCGTGGCGCATCTTTTGCGGGTGCAGGGCAAGCAGCTGGTGCGGCTTATTTACCGCTGGGTGGAAAAGGGCCACGAAGTGCCCGACCGCCTGCTGGACCTGGCGAACCTGCTCTCGGGCTACTTCTTCTATCTGGCCCTCCACCTCAACGAGGTGGAAGGGGTGGATGAAGTGCCCTACGTCAGCCGCAACTACCCCGCCCGGTGAACGCCATGGAACAGAACGCGAAAACCCTGATGGTGCTGGGCACCGCCTCCGGCGTGGGCAAAAGCACGCTGGTCATCGGCCTTTGCCGGCTTCTGCGCCGGCGGGGGCTGCGGGTGGCCCCCTTCAAGGCCCAGAACATCTCCGACAACGCCCATCTTCTGCCCGACGGGCGGCGGATGGCCCGCAGCCAGGCCATCGCGGCGGCGGCCTGCGGCCTTGACCCCGAGCCGGATATGAGCCCGGTGCTGCTCATTCCCCGCCACGGCGGCTGCGAAGCGGTGGTGGACGGCGCGGCCGTGCCCCGCTTTGAGCGGGACGCCTGCCGCGCAGCGGCCCGCCGGGCCTACGACCGGCTGGCACAGCGCTTTGAAGCGGTGGTGGCCGAGGGGGCGGGCAGCCCGGTGGAGCTGAACCTGCGCACCGGCGACATCGTGAACATGGACTTTGCCCTCTATGCCCACTGCCCGGTGCTGCTGGTGGCGGACATCCGCCGGGGCGGGGCCTTCGCGGCCCTCTACGGCACCCTGGCCCTGCTGGCCCCGGAGGAACGGGCGCTGGTGAAGGGGCTTATCGTCAACGATTTTTACGGCGACGCCGCTTCCTTCGGCGAGGGTCGGCGGATGATGGAAGAGGTGTGCGGCGTGCCGGTGCTGGGCGTTGTGCCCCATCTGGAGCTGCGGCTGGAGGACGAGGACGCCCTGCCCGGGGCGGCCACCCTCACCCGCGACGCGCTGGCCGCCCTTGTGCCCGAGGGCATGAGCGCCGAGGACTTCCAGGCTGCCCAGTTCGACCTGTTGGCCGATGAGCTGGAAAAGAGCCTGGACATGGACGCGCTGATGGAGATTCTGGAAGGAGGGGCCGAATGAACAAAGTTCTTCCCGGGCTGCGGTTCGTGGCCTCCTACAGCGGCGGCAAGGACAGCGTCCTTGCCATCCACCGCGCCCTGCAAAGCGGCATGAAGCTGCAGGCGCTGCTCATCACCTACAACGTGGACCGGGGCCGCTCCTGGTTCCACGGCATTCCCGCCGAGGTGCTGGCGGAGGTGGAGCGGTCGGTGGGGGTGCCGGTGCGGCTTATCCGCACCACCGGCCCGGAATACGCCGCCGCCTTTGAGGCGGCGCTGGCCGAAGAAAAGGCGCGGGGGGCCGCCGCCTGCGTTTTTGGCGACATCGACATCCAGGGCCATCTGGACTGGTGCAGCGAGCGCTGCCGGGCCGTGGGCCTTGAGGCCTGCTTCCCCCTGTGGCAGGAGGAGCGGCTGGCGCTGGCGAAGGAGTGCCTCGCCAGCGGCTTCAAGCCCATCGTCACGGTGACGGACACCCGCCGCCTGCCCGCCGATTTCGCCGGCCGGCTCCTCACCGAAGAGCTGCTGGCCGAGATGGCAAAACTGGGGGCGGACCCCTGCGGCGAGAACGGCGAGTATCATTCCTTCGTGCCGGAAGGCCCCATCTTCGCCCGGCTCATCCCGGTGGCCGTGGGCCCGGCGCAGCTGGTGGACGGCTACGCGGTGGCTCCGCTGGCCCTTCAAACCACATAACAAAAGAGAGCGTTCCCGCTTGTGGGGACGCTCTCTTTTTGCGTTCAATAGCCGCTGAACTCCTTCACCGCCGAGAGGAAGGCCTCGATGTTCTCCCAGGGCACCTCCGGCTCCAGCATATGGGTGGGGGCGATGGTCAGGCCGCCGCCCCGGCCCACCGTCTCGATCATCCGGCGCACCGTGTCCCGCACCTGGTCCGGCGTGCCGAAGGGCATTACCGTCTGGGTGCCCACCGTGCCCAAAAAGGACAGCCGGTCGCCGTACAGCTCCTTCACCTTCACCGGGTCCATGCACTCCGGCTGCACCGGGTTGAGCACCTCCACGCCGATCTCGATGAGTTCGGGGATGATCTCGTCGATGACCCCGTCGGAGTGGTACATGGCGATTACTTCGGGGTTTTCCGCCTTGGCGGCGGCGATGGTGGCGGCGGTGGCGGGCTTGACCCAGCGCCGCCAGACCTCCCGGCTCATCATCAGCGACCGCTGGCTGCCCACGTCGTCGCCGAACACCACCATGTCCACCCCGCAGCGGGCCGCCCGCCGGGCGATCTCGCACTGGATACGGCACATCTTGTCCATGCAGGCGGCGGCCATCTCCTCGTCGGTGAGAAAGTCCATCAGCATGTTCTCCAGCCCCCGCAGATACCAGGCCGGCTCAAACACCTGCACCGCGAAGTAGGCGGCGGCCCGGCCCTCGCTGTGGGCCTTTTCCACTTGACGGGCCACATCCGCCCAGCGTGCCTCGTTCAGCACGTCCGGGAAGGGGTAGGCTTCCACCTCCTCGGGGGTGGTGAAGTCCGCCATGGGCGAATAGAAATGGGTGAAGTGGGCCACGCTGCCCCGCTTGTGCCCCACGCCCCACTCGTCGATGAAGCTCAGCTCGGCGGCGTTTTTGTGGTAGGCGGTGTAGTCCGGCATTACCTCCGGCGGGGGCAGCTCCACATACTGCACCGGCATGTCAAAGGCCTGCACCACGTCGTCGGTGCCGCAGCGGCGCAGCAGCTCCTCCTTCAGCGAATCGCAGAAGGAAAATTGAAAAGGCACCCTCTCGCAGGGCCGGCGGCGCATAGCCGCCAGAAAATTCTCCCGATGGGTCATCGTGACCGCTCCTTTCCGCGGGCGGCGCCGCCCGAAGTGTTCTCTCCTGTTCCTATTGTATTTGCTGACCCGCCGGGTTACAATACAAAGAAAGACATTAAAATTTATAAAAAAGGACACAGAAGTGGAAGATTACAAGCATGTTTCGCTGCGGGACGTGATCCGGATCGACCGGGTGGTGAACGCGTCCCGGCTGGAGATTGGCAAGCACTACGCCTTCGAGGGCGAGCGCCACGATTTCTGGGAGTTTCAGTACGCGGCGCTGGGCAGTTCCTACATTTACACAAAAAACAACTTCTACGAACTCAAACAGGGGCAGATCACCTTTTTCCGCCCGGGCAAATTCCATGTTCTGTATGGCAACGGCCGTCACGGGGCAGAGCTGTGGGTGTTTTCCTTCCGGTGCGCTTCGCTGCTGATGGAAAAATTCGACGAGCTGCTCATCTCCGCCCCGGAGGAGTGCCGCCAGTTGATGGAGCGTATCGTGGACGAGGCCGCCCGCGGATTTGACGTAACGCCCCACCCGCAGGACGGGCGTATCCTGCGGCGCAAAGCCACCGCGCCCTTCGGCTGCGAGCAGCTCATCAAGAACCGTTTGGAAGAGCTCATGCTTCTTTTGTTCCGCAGCGAGTCCGGCGGCCGCCGCCCCCGCGGGCAGGATGAGGTGACGCCCCACCAGGAGCCGTCGGGTCCGGCGGAAGAAATGCGTGCCTATCTCCAGGCCCACACCCACTCCACCCTGAGTCTTGGGCAGCTGGCGGAGGTGTTCCACATTTCGGTGACCTATGCCAAAAAGCTCTACCGCGCGGAGTACGGGGTCAGCCCCATGGCGGACTTTCACCGCATGAAGATACGGGAGGCGAAAAAGGTGCTGGGCAGCACCGACCTGCCCATCCGGGAGGTGGCAAGCCTGTTCGACTTCAAGAACATCTGCTACTTCTCGAATTTTTTCAAAAAGCACGCCGGCATGACCCCCACCGAATACCGCCGCGCGCAAAGCGGCCCGGCCGAAAATGAATAGGTCACGGAAAAAGCAGCGTTCCGCCTTCAGCAAAGGCGAAACGCTGCTTTTGTTCAAACGCAGGCTTTGAAGTTGTGCTCATAGGGCACCGGGCGCACGCCCGGCTGGCAGTGGGCGTATCAGTTGCCCCGGCAGGCCTCACCGCTGCCAGGCCGGCTTGGAGGGCCCCCGGAGCCTTTTGTGGGTGCACTTCAAAAGGGAGGACACTATCCCTTTACCCCCTGGAAAAGCGCCGGGTAGGGCCGCTTCCCCGACGGAGGAAAACCGCCTCTCGTTTATGTTCCAGCTGCTGTTTGACGCTTTGGAGGACGGCTGCACCCCGGGCAGCTTCATCCACATCGCCCAGGCGCTTTCGCTCATTCCGGCCCAGCTCTGCTGCCGGAACTACACGTCCGGGAAGGCCGCCCAGTACAAATTATCTCACCCAAGCCATCCGCTGCATGTACCGTGAGCTGGACCGCACGCTGACCCCGGACGGGCTTGCCGGGGTGCGGCAGGGGGGCGACCATTTTGCTCCATATGCGCTTTTATACAGCTTCGTAAGCATCCTGCGCCCGGTCTGTTCTTTCAACGGTCAGACAGAGCCCATCAGAACACTCATTGCTTTCTCTTGCGCCCCGTCTTTGATGTAGTTGCATTATAACTTTCGCTGAGCAGCATTTTTATTTTTTCATCCGGGGCACTGCCATCCAGGGCAACCGTGATCCAACTATCCTTATTCATGTGATATGCCGGAAAAAGCCCGCCTCGCAACAAAGAAAAAGCGACCGGCATTTACCGGTCGCTTTTTGGTGGGAGCGGGTGGATTCGCAAGCCGCGCACTGAAAAACAGCCCACCGGGCTGTTTTTCCCCGGCCCCCGGCCGGGACGTGCTGTTCTCATCTCAACCGCTCGTGCCACAAAACAAGAACCCCCTGCCGGGATACGGCAGGGGGGTCTTGTTGGTGGGAGCGGGTGGATTCGAACCACCGAAGCAATTATGCAACAGATTTACAGTCTGCCCCCATTGGCCGCTCGGGAACACTCCCACATGTTTCCGCGCTCAATCGAGTGCTTATCTATTATAGCAAGGCGGCAAAGAAAATGCAAGAGTTTTTTTGATTTTTACGCCACTTTTTTCGCAGACAAATGCATGGGCGGTGCGTTCAAAAATTCGTCACACCTCAAATGCCATTCTGTGGTATAATTACAAAATAAAGTATAATTGCGAATGCAAAAAATGCGGCACATGCCGCGGGGAAAAGGAGGCGTTTATCATGGCGGAATTTTCGGATTACTCCCGCATTACCCCCGAGCTGGAGGCGCTGGCGGAAGTGTGCCTTTCCAACAACCAGATCAACAAAGAGGACTATGTGCGCTACAACGTCAAGCGCGGCCTGCGCGACCTGGACGGAACCGGCGTGCTGGCGGGCCTGACGGAGATCAGCGAGATCATCAGCAGCAAGGTGGTGGACGGCAAAAAGGTGCCCTGCGAGGGCGAGCTGTACTACCGGGGCTATCCGGTGGAAAAACTCACCGGCGGCTTCATCCGCGACAAACGCTTCGGTTTTGAGGAGACGGCCTACCTTTTGATGTTCGGCCAGCTGCCCACCGCGGAGCAGCTGAAGGCCTTCAACGAACAGCTGGCCTTCTACCGCAGCCTGCCCACCAACTTTGTGCGGGACGTCATTCTCAAGGCCCCCAGCAGCGACATGATGAACACCCTGGCCCGCTGCGTGCTGACCATGGCCAGCTACGACGACAAGTCGGACGACATCTCCCTGGCCAATGTGGTGCGTCAGTGCATTGACCTCATTGCCATCTTCCCGCTCATCTCGGTGTACGCCTACCAGGCCTACAACCACTACAAGAACGGCAACAGCCTCTACATCCACACCCCGCGGCCGGACCTGTCCACCGCGGAGAACATCCTCACCCTGCTGCGGCCGGACGGCCAGTACACCACGCTGGAGGCCCACATTCTGGACCTGTGCCTGGTGCTGCACGCGGAGCACGGCGGCGGCAACAACTCCACCTTCACCACCCATGTGGTCACCAGCTCCGGCACCGACACCTACAGCTGCATGGCCGCCGCGCTGGCCAGCCTGAAGGGCCCCCGCCACGGCGGCGCCAACATCAAGGTGGTGCAGATGTTTGAGGACCTGAAGGCCAGCGTGAAAGACTGGACCGACGAGGACGAGATCCGCGCCTATCTGCTGGGCTGCCTGGAGGGCCAGCGGTTCGACAAGAGCGGCCTTATCTACGGCATGGGCCACGCGGTGTATTCCATCAGCGACCCCCGCGCCACCCTGCTGCGGGGCTTTGTGGAGCAGCTCTCCGAGGAAAAGCACATGCACGAGGAGTACGCCCTCTACTCCGCCGTGGAGCGCCTTGCGCCCCAGGTCATCAGCGAGAAGCGCAAAATTTACAAGGGCGTTTCCGCCAACGTGGACTTCTACAGCGGCTTTGTGTACCGCATGCTGGGCCTGCCCACCGAGCTGTTCACCCCCATCTTCGCCATCGCCCGTGTGGCGGGCTGGAGCGCCCACCGCATGGAGGAGCTCATCAACATGGGCAAGATCATCCGCCCGGCCTACATGGCGGTGCAGCCCCATCGGGAGTATGTGCCCATGGAGGACCGCGGCTGAGCCGTTGAAGGAGGGATTTGATGTCTGCTGCACCCCATCTCATGGGCCTGTTCACCGGGCTTGCCGGGCTGTTCGGCGTTGCGCTCGCCCTGCTGCAGGCGGCGGCCTGCGTGCTGGTCATCCTGGCCTGTATCAAGTATCTGAAAAAATGATTTTGATATTCAAAGACCCGCCCCGGAAATTCCGGGGCGGGTCTTTTATTTTGCTTTCAGGCTTCTGCTCAGGCGCGCACGATGACGTGCTTGGGGCAGACTTCCACGCACTGGCCGCAGCCGGTGCACTTGGAGTAGTCAATGCTGGCCAGGAAGTTGGTGACCTTGATGGCCTCGCTGGGGCAGGTCTTCTGGCACTTCATGCAGCCGATACAGCCGGTCTGGCACTCCTTCATCACCACGGGGCCCTTCTCGGTGTTGTGACACAGCACCAGGGGCTTCTCCTCCATGTCGGAGGCCATTTCGATGACGCTCTTGGGGCAGGCGGCAGCGCAGGCGCCGCAGCCGGTGCACTTCTCGGGGTCCACATGGGCAATGCCGTCCACCACATGGATGGCGTCGAACTTGCAGGCCTTGACGCAGTCGCCCAGGCCAAGGCACCCGTAGGCACAGGCCTTGGGGCCGCCGTACAGAGCGGCGGCGGCGGCGCAGCTGGAAACGCCGTGGTAGTCGAAGATCTGGGTGCAGACGCCGGGCTTGCCCTGGCAGCGCACGGTGGCGCGCACAGCGGCGGTGGCGCCGGCCTCCACGCCCATGACGGCGGCCACGTCGGCGGCAGCCTTGGCGCCGCCGGGCACGCACTTATTCACAGGCGCGCCGCCTTCCACAATGGCCTTGGCGTAGTCGGCGCAGCCGGCGTAGCCGCAGGCGCCGCAGTTGGCGCCGGGCAGGCAGGAGGTCACTTCGCCGATGCGGGGGTCCTCCTCCACGGCCATGAACTTGGCGGCCAGCACCAGGATCACAGAGCCCAGAAGGCCGGCCACAGTAACGATGGCAATAGCAAGTGCAATGTTCATCTCAGCCGCCTCCTCACACAGTTCCAAAGATGTTCTCGACGATGCCGCCGAAGCCGCCAAAGCTCAAAGCAGCCACCGAGGCGGCCACCAGGGTGATGGGCAGGCCTTCAAAGCACTTGGGGGGCTGAGCGTCCTCCAGGCGCTTGCGCACGCCGCTGAACATCACCATGGCCAGCATGAAGCCGACGCCCGCGCCCACGGCGCACACCATGCTCTCGGCGAAGTTGTAGCCGTTGTCGATGTTCAGCACGGTGACGCCCAGCACGGCGCAGTTGGTGGTGATCAGGGGCAGGTAAACGCCCAGGGCCTTGTGCAGGGGAGGCATGAATTTCTTCATGATGACCTCCACCAGCTGCACCAGCACCGCAATGACCAGGATAAAGACGATGGTCTGCAGGTAGCCCAGGTCCCATTTGAGGGTGCCGTCGGCGTTCACCGGGGTCAGCAGGTAGGTCTGGATGGGCCAGGTCACCGCAGTGGCCAGCGCCATGACGAAGATAACGGCGCAGCTCATGCCGAAGGCGGAGTCCAGCTTTTTAGACACGCCCAGGAAGGGGCAGATGCCCAAAAACTGCACCAGAACGTAGTTGTTCACCAAAATCATGGTGAAGAAAATAGCAGCCAAAGCCATTATTCACAGCCCCCTTTCGCGCCACAGGCGCCCTTGGAGGGGCAGCCCTCGCAGCCCACGCTGCGCTTTCTCCGGTCGCCCAGCTTGGTCTCGATGAAGACCACCAGCGCCATCAGCAGGCCGAAGGTGAAGAAGCCGCCGGCGGGGCTGGTCATGAAGGTGAAGCGGTCGATGCTCTCGGGGATGATCTGGATGCCGTACCAGGTGCCGGCGCCCAGCACCTCGCGGATGGTGCTCATGAGCAGCAGAGCCAGGGTGAAGCCCAGGCCCATGCCCACGCCGTCCAGCGCGGAATCCACCACGCCGTTCTTGGAAGCGAACATCTCGGCACGGCCCAGGATGATGCAGTTCACCACGATCAGGGGCAGATACACGCCCAGGGCGGCGTCCAGGTCAGGGAAGTAAGCCTTGACCAGGTTCTGCACGATGGTCACGAAGGTGGCGATGACGGTGATGTAAGCCGGCAGGCGCACCTGGCCGGGGATCACCTTGCGCAAAGCAGAGATGGCGATGTTGGAGCAAACCAGCACAAAGGTGGCCGCAAAGCCCATGCCGAAGGCATTGGACACCGCCGTGGTCAGGGCCAGCGTGGGGCAGGTGCCCAGCACAAGGCGGAGCACCGGGTTTTCCTTCACGAGGCCGTCGGTAAGAATTTTCAGTTTACCCATGATTCAAACAGCCTCCTCTCTCAAGATGCGCTGGACGCGCTGGCAGCGGGCACGCTGGCGGCTTCGCTGGTGGTGGAAGCGCTGCTTGCGGCGCTGTCGGCAGGCACGCTGGCGGCGCCGCTGGCAGCGGTTTCGCCAGTGCCGGCGTTCGGGTTCAGCAGGGCGATGGCCTGCACGCACTTGCGCACGGCCTTCTTGACGCCCACGGTGGACTGGGTGGAACCGGCCACGGTGTCCACACCGTCCAGGCCGGCCTCATTGGCGATGCCGGTGTACTGGCTCAGGTAGTCCTCGCCGGCGGCCACGTCGCCGATGCCGGCGGTCTGGGTGGAAGCGTCCACCCACACGCCGGTGATGACGCCATTGGCGTCAAAGCCCACGGCGATGGTCATGGGGCTGGTTGCGTACTCCCAGCCCTTGTCCTCGGCGTACAGCACGTAGCTGCCGTCGTCGCCCTGCCAGGCCTCGGTCAGGCCCTCGGGGGCGTCGATCTGGGTCATGGAGGCAGCGCCCGGCGCCAGCATGGCGCGCACTTCCTCGGGGCTGAGGGTCACGGGGCCTTCGTCCACCACGGCGGCCTGGCCCAGAGCCACTTCGTTGAAGCAGTTCATGGCGCTGGTCACAGCGGAGGCGGCGGCCTTGGAAGAAACGGTGGCGCCGGCGATGGCGTCGATGTTGGCGCCCACCTCGGGCGCCTCGCTCATGCCGATGAACTGCTGGGTGAAGCTGATACCGTCTTCACTGCCGTCCACCAGCTTCTGGCCGTAGCCGGAAGTCTCGGAGTTGGCCAGGAACTGGATGCCCACGATGGTGCCGTTCGCGTCGAAGCCCACGATCACGGGCACGTCGCCGCCGAAGCCCTTTCCGTAGGCCTGGATGGCCCAGCCGGCGCCGTTGGTGGCCTTCATCACGGCCTGGATGTTGCTGGTCTGGTAATCGGTGACCGCCTCAAAGTCGTCGGCCTCGGGCAGCACGGCGAAGTACGCCTCGTTGGCGGCGGCTTCTTCCTGCGCCTTGATGATGGGGGCCGTCACTTCGTTGACGGCGGCCAGCGCCGCGCTCGCCACCAGGCAGATGGCGCCCAGCACCACAATGGGCTTTACGATGTTGTTCCAGGTGTTGCCTTTCATGCCTTTTCCGCCCCTTTCTTGTGTTTTTTATAGCCCAGGGGCACCTGCCGGGTCAGATCGTTGATGTAGGGCACGAACAGGTTCATGAGCAGGATGGCGTAGGAAACGCCCTCGGCCATGTTGCCGAAAGCCCGGATGCCGAAGGTGATCAGGCCCAGGCCGATGCCAAACACGATCTTGCCCTTCAGGGTGAAGGGGCTGGTGACATAGTCGGTGGCCATGAAGACCGCGCCGAACAGCAGGCCGCCGGCCAGCACCTCGTGCAGCACCAGCATGCCGGCGTCGGCAGCGCCCAGCTCGCCCACGTTGAGCAGGAAGCTGAACAGAGCGTAGCTGCCCACATAGGCAACGGGGATGGTGGCGGTGATGGTGCGGGTGATGAGCAGCCAGGCCAGGCCGATCAGGATGGCCAGGGCGCAGGTCTCGCCCATAACGCCGCCGTGCACGCCCATGAACAGGTCCATCAGCGGGTACTTGCCCACGCCGCCTTCCACCTGCAGGGGGGTGGCGCCGGTGGCGGCGTCAACGCCCATCATGGTGAGGGTGCGGGTGGCCTTGGCGGGGTAGACCCAGGCGGTCATGCGGCTGGCAAAGCCGGTGAACAGAACGATACGGGCCACCAGGGCGGGGTTCGCAAAGTTCATGCCAATGCCGCCGAACAGCTGCTTGGTGATGACGATGGCGATGAAAGCGCCCACGATGGCGATCCACAGGGGCATGGACACAGGCATGTTCAGCGCCAGGATCAGGCCGGTGACCACGGCGGAGAGGTCTCCCACCGGGTTGGGCTTCTTCATCAGATGGCAATACAGATACTCGAACAGCACGCTGGCCGCCACGGTCACGCCGCACACCAGCAGGGTGCGGGCACCAAAGATGATGGTGCTGGCCACCACGCAGGGCAGCAGGGCGATGATCACGTTCAGCATCAGCTTGCGGGTGCTGGAGTTATCCTGAATGTGAGGCGAGGCGGTAACTTTCAGACGGTTTTCCATATTACTTGTTCGCCTCCTTCTTGGCAAAATCCTTGGCCAGGCTCATGGTCTGGGTGACAGGCCGCTTGGCGGGGCAGACGTAGCTGCAGCTGCCGCACAGCATGCACAGATCAATGCAGAGCTTGTCCAGGGCTTCGGCGTCCTTCTTGGTGAAGGCGCCGGCAATGCGCACCGGCTCCAGGCCCATGGGGCAGGCGTCGATGCAGCGGCCGCAGCGGATGCAGGGCTGAGGCGCGGGCAGGGTGGCCTTCGCCTCGCTGAACACCAGCAGGCCGTTGTTCTGCTTGAGCACCGGAGTGGCAGGGTCGGCAACGGCAACGCCCATCATGGGGCCGCCCATGATCATCTTGCCAACGCTCACGCCCTCTTTGACGCCGCAGAAATCCAGCACCTCCTGGAGGAGGGTGCCCACGATGACTTCCACGTTCTTGGGCTCCTTCACAGCGTCGCCGTCCACGGTCATGCGGCGGGTGACCAGCGGCATGCCGGTGGCCAGATACTTGCCGATGGTGGACACGGTGGTGACGTTCAGCACGATCACGCCCGCGTCGGCAGGCAGACCGCCCTGAGGCACCTCGCGGCCGGTGGCGGACTCGATGAGCACCTTCTCAGCGCCCTGGGGGTAGCGGCTGGGCAGAGGCTTGACCTCCACGCCCGCCACGCCCTTGGCCAGGCTGCACATCAGGTCGATGCACTCGGGCTTGTTGCGCTCGATGCCGATGACGCACTTTTTGATGTCCAGGTGCTTCATCACGGCTTCGATACCGCTCATCACGGTCTCGCTGTTCTCCAAAAACTCCCGGGCGTCGGCGGTCAGATACGGCTCGCACTCGGCGCCGTTGATGACCAGGGTGTCCACCGGGGTCTTGGGGCTCAGCTTCACGGCGGTGGGGAAGCCGGCGCCGCCCAGGCCCACAAGGCCGCAGGCCTGCACCGCAGCGATCAGGCTTTCCTTGTCGGTCACGACGGGCGGTTTCACCGCCGGGTCAACGGTCTGCTCACCGTCGGGCTGGATGGTCACCGCCGGGCAGAAGCTGCCGTTGGACAGACGCACGCTGTCCACACCGGTGACAGTGCCGGACACACCGGAGTAGATGTTGGCGCTGACAAAGCCCTCGGCTTTGCCCACCAGGGTGCCCACCTGCACGGTGTCGCCCTTCTTCACCACCGGCGTGCAGGGCGCGCCGATGTGCTGCTGCATGGGAAGGACCACCTTGGTGGGAACGGGCATTTTGACCGTTTCCATTCCGGCAGTCCCCTTCTCATGCGGGACGCGGGCGCCCAGCGCCGCGCGCTTTAGCTTTTTCAACATAAGTTGAACGATCCCCCATTTCTGTTGGTCTCGGGCACGTGCCGCCCGGCTGGCGGCCGCAAAATGCCCATTATTTTTATTTTAGCATTTTTCTTCTTCAAGTCAACCGTTTCGATGTGTCCTATCATCCCGAATATTCGGCCATTTTTCCCCATTGGGCAGGGCGCAAAAACTGTTTGCACAAACGGCCGGAAATGTGGTATACTATGTAGCAAGAGAAGTGCGTTCAAGCGACGGGCACCGCCCCGCCCGCTTTCGATACAAAAGGAGGTCGCGTTCCATGAAACTGCTTGGCAAACTGGTGATGCTTTTGCTGGCCGCCGGGGCCGTGATTTTCGGCCTGGCCCTGCTGCGGGAGAGCCGGCCCGATTATATCCCGGTGTACGACACCGACGAGGACGATCCGTTCTGACCGCGCTGCACAAATGAAGGGACCCGCCGCGAAAGCGGCGGGTCCCTTTTTGTTTTCGCCTGCGGCCAGGCGGCTCACGCCTGCTCTCCGGCTTCCAGGCGGCAGCTTCCCTTGTAGGGGGGCTTTGCCTCGATGGCAAGGGAGCCGTCCGCCTCTTCGGTGCAGGTGTACTGCGCCGGTTTCAGGACCACCTTTTCAGCCACACCGTCCAGATTGCCGTCGGTGTAAAGGGTGACCTTCAGCCCGCCGTCCGCCGTGCGCTCGGCCTCCAGGCCGGGGCGGTGGAGCTGCAGCTCCATGGTGCCGGTGGTCTTGAGCAGGCCGTTCGGGCCCGCGGCCCAGGCCACCACCGTGATGAACACGGGGATGTGGGGCTTCTTCATCGCCGCGCCGGTGAGGTTCAGCACCAGGGTGGCCGTGTTGGAAGTGCCCACCACCGCCGGGATCACCGCTTTCAGGCCGCCGGGGCAGATGGCGGTGGGCAGATAGTTCCAGCGCAGGCCCTCGCCGCCGTTCACGGTGAGCCGGATGTCCACCGCCGCGCCCTTGGTGTTCACCATGTCGTCGAAGGGGCGGTAGAAGCTGACCGACACCGAGGGGGTATCCTCTTCAGGCAGGTCGGGGGTGTCGTCGGGAACGTCCGGGTCCTCAAAGTCCTCCCGGCGCTTGGGGGCGGGCAGGTTCTCCAGCGCGGAGGACAGGCCGTTCAGCACCGCGCCGCCGCCCAGGCCCAGAGCCGCCGCGCCGGCGGTGGTGGCTGCCACCCGCTTGGCGGTCTCGCCGCCTTCCCGCACCGGAATGCCGGTGGAGACCACATCGCCGAGCGATATGAGCAGCGAGCAGCCAAATTCCAGGGGAGTGTCCTCCAGGTTCTTCACCTCATAGGTCTTCCCCTGCAGCTGCCAGATAAAGCTTGCCTTGTTGCCGCTGCCCGCCCGGGGATACTCGACACGGTATTCGGTGGGCAGCTTGTCGGCCACACCCGTGTTGAGTCTGGAACCCGTGATCTCGCCCTGGAAATCCACATTGAGCACTGCCTCCTCCGGCTGCGGCAACTGCGCCGCCGGTTCGTCCAGCGCCTGCTGCACCAGCGCGTCGTATTCCAGCGCCGTCTCCTCCTCCGGGAACTTCCAGTCGCCGTCCACCTGCACCGCGCCCTTCGGCAGCGGCACCTGAGTCACAGCTTCCACCATACAGCGCACCTGCGCCTTTACGTCCGCCGTGAGGTGCGGTTTGAGGAGGGGCCAGTCGTCAGACGACCGCATACAGGCATTGCCGCTGAGCCGCAGGTCGGTGAGTTCCATGTGGATGGTCACTTCGGACCCCGACACCGGCCGGGCAAAGGTGACCGTGTTGCCGTCGCTGGTGAGCACCATGTACTCCTGCGCGCTGCCCAGAGGGGCATCGTAGCGAAGTTTTGTGCAGGCCAAAAGGCCCCAGGACGCATAGGCGCTTTTCACCACCTTGAACTCTGCGTCGGCCGTCAATTCATACTGTTTTCCCTTTTCCAGGAGCAGCTCTCCGTTTTGAACATCCGGGCCGCTGAGTTCTGTGGACGGCCTGGTTATAATCCAGCTGCCGTACTCCGATTCCAGCCGCACCTGCTGCAGATACTCCCACTCCGTTTCCTCCGCGAACACCGGTGCGGCGCAGGCAAGACACAGGCCCGCAGCAGCAGCCAGCGCCGCAAGGCGGCGCACTATATTCCTCTTCATATTCATCCCTCCTGTTCGGAGCCCGCGATCCGGCAGCTGCCCTTGTAGGGGGGCTTTGCCTCGATGGCAAGGGAGCCGTCCGCCTCTTCGGTGCAGGTGTACTGCGCCGGTTTCAGGACCACCTTTTCAGCCACACCGTCCAGATTGCCGTCGGTGTAAAGGGTGACCTTCAGCCCGCCGTCCGCCGTGCGCTCGGCCTCCAGGCCGGGGCGGTGGAGCTGCAGCTCCATGGTGCCGGTGGTCTTGAGCAGGCCGTTCGGGCCCGCGGCCCAGGCCACCACCGTGATGAACACGGGGATGTGGGGCTTCTTCATCGCCGCGCCGGTGAGGTTCAGCACCAGGGTGGCCGTGTTGGAAGTGCCCACCACCGCCGGGATCACCGCTTTCAGGCCGCCGGGGCAGATGGCGGTGGGCAGATAGTTCCAGCGCAGGCCCTCGCCGCCGTTCACGGTGAGCCGGATGTCCACCGCCGCGCCCTTGGTGTTCACCATGTCGTCGAAGGGGCGGTAGAAGCTGACCGACACCGAGGGGGTATCCTCTTCAGGCAGGTCGGGGGTGTCGTCGGGAACGTCCGGGTCCTCAAAGTCCTCCCGGCGCTTGGGGGCGGGCATGCCGTCCAGCCCGGCGGACAGGGCATTGGCCGCCGCGCCGCCGCCCAGACCCAGGGCCGCCGCGCCGGCGGTGGTGGCCACAGCGCGGGCGGCGGAACCGCCAAAGGGAATGAGATCCCAGTCAAACGCTGTCAGAGTAGTGGCCATCTCCAGCCGCAAGGCGTTCTGCTGCACGTTCCCGATGGGGATTTCTGTTTCCCCCTCCCACTGCAACGTATCAGCCTGTTGTGTATATTCTACATTCATCCGGAGGGCCGCTGAGCCGCTCTCCAGTTGTACGCCCGACCCGCTGACGGCAGGACCGCCGTTTTGCGTGCTGTACGCTCCGCGAAACGTGATCTGCCGCGGCTGCTCCAGTTTGGCCGCCGGCTTTTCCATGGCCTGCTGGATTTGAGCAAGATATTCCTCCGCCTCCTGGCGGCTTGCAAAAGGCCCGTTTTCTTCCGTCTGCGGGGCAGAAAGCGTCGTCATTGATCCGATCGTGCAGCGGATCTCCCATTTGATCTCACCTTCCGGCATGGTAAAGATCTTCAGCATATCGCCTTCACGGGTGGCAAACGCATGATCTGACAGCTTCACATCACGGAACTCCATCTTTATTTCGATTTCACTCTCCGGCTGAAGCTGCGCAAAGGTAACGGTTTCCCCATCGTTTTCCAGAACAATATACTCCGTTAAATACGGGATCCCTTGTCCGCCTTCCCGGCATGAGGCTATGACATACAGCGGCTTGGATATCCCGCCGTAGCCAAAAAAGTCCGCTCCCTCATGGGTAGACGCCTCAAGGGTAAAGCGAACGGCCCGTTCCGTTTCCAGCTGCACCGATCCGTCCTGCGCCACATCGGGACCGGTCAGTGTGGCTCTGTCGTACCCTTCCCCGGGAATCTTCAGTTTCACCTTTGTCACAGACCACTGCTGAAAATCCGTTGCCGCGAATACCGGCGCGGCGCACAGAAGGCACAGGGAAGCCGCGCAGGCCAAAGCCAGCGCGCGCCGGATAAGTTTCTTTTTCATTTGCCCTGTGCCTCCCCGCCGCCTGCGGCGGCCGCGGCCTTTTTCGCCTTCGCGGCGGCCAGCCAGGGCCGCACGAAGCAGAAGGCGCCCAATGCAGCCAGCAGGATGGGCAGGCCCCAGGCCAGCAGAGGCCACAGGAAGGCCGCCTTCAGGTTCTGCGTGAAGGACAGAGGCACCGCCGCCGCCATGCCCACGGCAAAGCCGGCAAACACGCGGTCGATGGCGCCGCGGTTCACCGTGCGCAGGGCCTTTTTGGCCAGCAGGATGTTGAGCAGGGTGATGAGCAGGCCGCGCTGGCGGGCGATCTGGCCGCCGATGGTCAGGAACAGCGCCACACAGACCATGCTGTTCACCGGGCTGCCGTTGCCGGTGAGGAACGGATAAACCGCCAGCGCCGCGGCGCCGCCCCAAAGGCCCGTCGCCAGCATGCGGGGCGAGCGGTCCTTCCAGAGAAGGCGCAGGTTGGAATACTGGGGAATGCGGGCAAAGAGCTGGGCTTTGGTCTGAGCCTTCAGCTCGCTCTTCACATTGTCCCGGCGGCGGCCGTCCCACTTGCGGTGCATGAGCAGCCCGCGGAACAGGCTGTTGAAACACACCAGCAGGATGGCCTTGCCGATGGTGCCGCCCAGGGCGCTTCCCTCCATGCCGGCCAATGCGCCGGTGAGGAAGTTCAGCGGCCACAAAATGGCCCACTGAATGCCCGCCGCCTTGAGCCAGCTGAGCAGCAGCCACAGCACCGCCATGATCGCCGTGGGCGCAAGGCTGGTCTTGAGCGTTTCCAGAAGGGTGCGCCAAAAGCCGGGCCGCTTTTGTGCCTGCGGCTGAACTGCCGCGGTGAGATTTTCTTCCATGTTCCTTCCCCTTTTCCCCTTTTTTCGCAAAAAAAGGCGGCTTTCGCCGTTATTTTATTCCATTATAATACAGCTCTTTTCCTTTGCAAAGCCCCTGCCGCAAAAAAGGCCGCCGCCCATTCGGGGCGGCGGCACGTGCTCATTCTTCCTGACAGGGCGCGGCGGGCACAGGCCGGACCAGCGCGGTTTTCACCTGATGGGCGCGGAACTCGGCCTCCCGGATCTCCAGCCCCGCCGTATTTACTTCGGCGGCGGAACCATCCGGCGGGATGGAGCCCAGAGCGCTGAGCACCAGCCCGTTGAAGGTGTCGAACTCGCTGCAGGGCAGCGGAACATTCAGCGCCGCGGCCACCTCAGTGAGGGGCGCGTCGCCCCGCACCCGCCAGATACCGGGGCTCATCTCCTGCACCGGCGCGGCTTCTTCGCCGCTGTCGCCGTCCAGTTCTCCCACCAGCTGTTCCAGCAGGTCGTTCATGGTCACAATGCCCTCAAAGCCGCCGTATTCATCCAGCACCACCGCCATGGGTTCGCCGGTGCGCTTCATGTTGCGGAACAGCACGTCCGCCCGCACGCACTCCGGCACGAAATAGGCCGGCCGCACCGCTTTTTCCATCACCGCGGCGCGGTCCTTCTCTTCCAGGCAGAGGTAATCCCGGACGTCCAGCACGCCCACCACATTGTCGGCGCTGCCCTCGCACACGGGATAGCGGGAGTGGCGGCCGGTGCGCACGGTGTGGGCCCAGGCTTCCTCCCCGTCCTCCAGCCAGAGCAGCTGCACCTCGGTGCGGTGGGTGGCGATCTCGCCCGCGGTGCGGTCGTCAAACTCAAACACGTTCTGGATGAACTCCTTTTCGGTGCGGTCGATGACGCCCTTTTCGCTGCCTTCGTCCACCATCATGCGGATCTCCTCCTCGCTGACGGTCTCCTCGTCGGCATTGGGGTCTACGCCCAGCAGCCGCAGCACTCCGTTGGTGGAGGCGGTGAGCAGCCAGACGATGGGGGCAAAGGCCCGGGCGATGGCGCAGAGCAGCGCGGACATGCCCAGCGCCAGAGGCTCGGCCTTGCGCATGGCCAGCCGTTTGGGCACCAGCTCGCCAAAGACCAGCGTGAAATAAGAAAGCACCAGCGTGATGAGCACCACGGCCAGCGCGTCCAGCGTGGCGGCGGGCACCGGCACGCCCAGGCTCAGCAGCCAGCTCACCAGACCGTCGGAGAAGTTTTCCGCAGCGAAGGCGCTGCCCAGAAAGCCGGACAGGGTGATGGCCACCTGGATGGTGGCCAGGAAACGGGCGGGCTGGCTGGTGAGGCGGGCAAGGCGCACGGCGCGCTTGTCGCCGGAGGCAGCCAGGCGGGCCAGACGGGTGTCGTTCATGGAAATGACGGCGATCTCGGCGCAGGCAAACACGGCGTTGAGGCCGATCAGAGCCGCCTGAAGCAAAAGCATGAGAGCAAGGGAATTTTTCAAAACAACGTTCCTCCTTGAGAACTGAAAACATCACTTTTAAACACAAACGGACACAGCCCGACGCCTACTCTCGCAGGCACAGGCTACGTCCGATAAAGCTTTGTATGTAAGATAAAGGAGGGGTTTCTCCGCCGGTACTGTCGCCGTCGTCCATGGCTTTGCGCGTCACGCTTCCCTTTCGTATGATTTGCAAAACAGCATAGCATATCCCCCGCCTTTTGTCAAGGAAGAAGCGACGAAATGAAGGTGACGCGCGGCAAGCGATACGCCGCCCCCGCATGGCTGCCTGCAGGGCAGCCGGGGCCCCCATGAAAATTTGCGCAAGCAAAATTTCATGGGGAGAAGGAGGAATGACGGAGCGGTATGAGAAAAGCCCAGCCTTTCGGCTGGGCTTTTTGAATGGAGCGCAGTCCATTCCGACGTGGAGCCGGCAGACGGATTCGAACCCCCGACCTGCTGATTACAAGTCAGCTGCACTACCAGCTGTGCTATGCCGGCTCAGAACGGCGCAAAAAGCGCCGTAAGCACATTATAACAAAACTCGGCGGCCGGGGCAAGGGCTTTTTGCGCCCGTGTTCTCAGCCCTCCGGCGCCGCCATCTGCTGCTGCAGGCGGCAGAAATCCTCCAGCGTCAGCTGCTCCGGCCGGGCCGTGGCGGGCAGGCCCGCCGCTTCCAGCGCCGCCGTCACCGCCGCCTTGGGCACGCCCAGTGCGCTGCTGACGGAGTTGGCCGCCGTTTTGCGCCGCTGGCTGAAGGCCGCGCGGATGAGCCGGAAAAAGCCCGCCTCGTCCTGCGTTTCCACCGCGGGGGTCTCGCGCACCTCCAGCTGGATCACCGCGCTGGTGACCTTGGGCGGCGGATAAAAACTGCCCGGCTGCACACTGAACAGCAGGCGCGGCTTTGCATAGTAGGCCACCGCATAGCTGATGGCTCCCGCCTCCCGGCTGCCCGGGGCGGCGGTGATCCGCTGGGCCGCCTCCTTCTGCACCATCACCGTGATGTGGCGGATGGGCAGTTTTTCTTCCAAAAGGCGCATGAGGATGGGGCTGGTGATGTAATACGGCAGGTTCGCGCACACCGCCACCGGCATGCCGGGGAATTTCTCCCGAATGAGTCCCGCAATGTCTACTTTCAGTATATCTTGCAAAACAATTTCCACATTGTCGAACTCCGCCAGGGTTTCTTCCAGCAGGGGGGGCAGGCGCTTGTCCACCTCCACCGCCACCACCTTTTTGGCCCGCAGGGCAAGTTCCTTGGTGAGCACACCGATCCCGGGGCCGATCTCCAGAACGCCCCAGCCGCCGTCGATCCCGGCGGCTTCCACGATTTTGGGGCAAACGCCGGGGTTGACGATGAAGTTCTGGCCAAAGCCCTTGGAGAGGGCAAAGTCGTGCCGGGCGCAAAGGTCGCGGATGGTGGAAAGGTCTGTGAGGTTGGGCATAAACAGCCTGCCTTTCTTAAAAAATAAGGGCAGCGCCCCGCGGGCGGGTCGCTGCCCAGAAAATGCTTACTCTTCGCCGGAGGAGGCGGGCGCGGAGGAAGTCTCCCCTGCCGCGCTGTCCGACGCGGGAGCAGAAGTGCTCTCCGACGTGCCGGAGGAATCGCCGTCGGTGATCTCGGCGGCAGAGCCGGTGAGCAACTTGGCCGCCGCCAGTGCACGGCTCACCTGCGGATCGCTGGTCAAAGGCGCGCCGGCCTCGACGTTGCTGCCCGCGGCCACTTCGATGTCCACGGCAAGGCCGGTGCCGTCGAAGCTCTCGCCGTTGGCGGTGATCATCTTGGCCACCGTGATGACCACGGCGCTGCCGTCGCTCATGCGGTGGGGCTCCGCCTGGATGGTGCCCTTGCCGTAGGTCTTCTGACCCACCAGCTGGGCGCCGGAGAACTGACGCAGGCTCTCGGCAAACAGCTCGGCGCTGCTGGCGGTCTCGCCGTCCACCAGCACCACCATGGGCAGATCCTCGCTGGACTCGTCGCTCTCGCCCATCAGGGTGCGCTCGCCGGTCTTGTATTCGGCCCAGACGATGTCGCCCTTGGGCACCAGCAGGTCGATACAATCCACCGCCGCGCTGAGCAGGCCGCCGGCATTGCCGCGCACGTCAAACACCAGCGCCACAGCGCCCTGGCCGGTGAGGTCGTTCACGGCCTTGCTGAACTGGGTGATGGTGGTGGAATCGAACTGGGTGATCTTGATGTAGCCGATGGAGCCGTCCGTCATCTGATATTCCACGCTGGGAATGACGTACTTGCTGCGGATCACGGTGTAGTCGGCGGTCTCGGAGTCCGGCGACATGTAGCTCAGGACCACCTGGGTGCCGCTTTCGCCCTGCAGACGGCTGAGCACATTGTCGCGGGCGAGGTTCTTCACGTCGGCGCCGTCAATGGCGGTGATGAAGCCGCCCACCTGCAGGCCCAGCTCCTCGGCGGGGCTGCCGGCATAGATCTGGGTGATACGGGCATAGCCGGAGGTGTCCTTCACCACGTCCACGCCCACGCCCACGATGTTGCCGCTCTGCACCTCCAGCAGCTCGGTGTACTGCTTGGCGGTGTAGTAGGTGGCGTTGCGGTCGCCGGTGCCCAGGACGTAGCCGTAGCTGATCATGTCGAACAGCGTGGAGTCCTGGATGTCGCCGTAGTAGTTGGCGCGCACATATTTGTCCAGCTCGGCCAGCTTGGAGTACATGCTCTCCTTCTCCTGCACCGAGGGGATGGTCTGATCAAAGATCTGCCGCGCCAGGATCATGGTCACCGAGAAGGTGACCGTCATGGCGATGATGGCAATGGTAAGCGCCAGGCTGACGCTGATTTTCTTGTTCATAGGCTCTCCTTCCGGGTCAGAAGCCGTACGCCAGCTGGAAGATAACGGTGCTGAGCACAGAAACGGTCATCAGCGCTGCGATCACCAGGCAGACGATGCGCACGAAGGGCTTGTGGTTCATTGGGTCTTCCTCCCTCCCGTCACGGGGGACTGATGTAGTTGCGGGGGTTCTGGCGCACTCCGTTGACCCGCACCTCAAAGTGCAGATGGTTGCCGCTGGAGTTGCCGGTGGAGCCAACATAGCCGATCACCTGGCCCTGGGTCACCGTCGAACCCACGCCGACGATGGCGGGCCCCTGCATGTGGGCGTAGAGGGTGCTGATGCCGTCGCCGTTGTCGATCATCACCACGTTGCCGTAGCTGGAGTGGCCGGTGGTGGCCACCACGGTGCCGTTGTGCGCCGCGTAGATGGGGGTGCCGCCGGCGATGGCGATGTCGATCCCCTTGTGGCCGCTGCTGAACACGCCGTTCACCCACTGATTGGCGCCAAACTCGGTGGTCACCCGGCCCGCGCTGGGCAGGGGCCAGATGAAGCCCTCGGCACACTCGCCGCTGCCGGAGGACGCATTCTGCTTGACCCACTGCTCATAGGCAGCCTCGGCCTCGTCGGCCAGCTTCTGCTTTTCGGCCACCACCTGCTCCTGCGCCTTGGCGTCGGCGTCCAGCTTGCTGATGGCGGCGTCCTGGGCCTGGATGTTGGCGCTGAGCTGGCCGGATTTTTCCTCCAGGGCGGCCTTGGCGCTCTCCAGTTCCGCCATGGCCTGCTCCAGCTCTTTCTTCTCCTCTTCCAGCTGGGCCTTCTGCGCGTTCATCTCCTCCAGCACATCGGTGTCCTTCTGGCTGATCTGCTGCAGGGTGGTGGAGAAGGTGAGCAGGTCGTAAAGATTCTGCGCGCTGGTGATCATGGCCACCGCGCCGGAATCATGCATGACCTGCATGGCCTGCATACGGTCTTTGAAATCGCCCCAGCGCTCGTCGATCTCGGCCTGTTTTTCCGCGATGACCTGCTCCTGGTTCGAAATTTCCAGCTCCTTCTGGTTGATCTGCTCGATGGACTGGCTGATCTGGTCCAGAATAATGCTCTGCTGGTTTTTCAGGCTCTGCTGCTGTTTTTTCGCCTGGTCCTTTTGGTTTTCGATCTGCTCGTATTTCTCTTTTTCCGCGGCCAGTTCCTGTTCTTTCTGCTCCCAGTCGCTCTTGTAATCCGCGGCGGCCGGGGGCGCCAGCAGAACCGGGGACAGCAGCGCCGCCGCCAGCAGCCCGCAGGCGGTGCGGCACAGTACGGGTTTGATTCGCTTCACGGCGGTCCCTCCCTGTGTTGTCAGATGGTCAGACTTTCAGATACTTGCGGATGGAGCTGGCGGTGCCCAGGCTGCCGATGAGCATGCCGAAGAGCAAAAAGCCTCCCAGCACCAGATACCACACCCGGGACAGCGGCAGCAGGGTGCCGGCCAGCAGGGTGCCCCAGAAACCGGGCAGATCCACGGCGAACACCAGCAGCAGCTGATAGCCGCCCAGCACCACCACAGTGGAGATGGCCCCGGCGATGAGGCCCACGGTGACGCCCTCCACAAAGAAGGGCAGGCGGATGAAGCCGTTGGTGGCGCCCACATACTTCATAATGTTGATCTCTTTGCGGCGGGCGAACACGGTCAGTCGGATGGTGTTGCTGATGACCACCACGCTGACAAAGCCCAGCACCGCCACCAGGATGATACACACAAGGCTGACGCCCTTGTGAATGCTGGTGAACATCTGGCTCAGCTGCATGGGCGCGCCCACCGAGGAAACGCCTTCAATGGCTTCCAGCTGAGGCTGGATCTCGGGCAAATCGCTCACATCGTCCAGCACCACGCGGTAGTTGGCCAAAAAGGGGTTCTCGCTGCCCTCGAACACGTCGAAGAGGTAGGCGTTTTCGCCCATGCTCTCCTTCATGCGGTCCAGGGCTTCGTCCTTGGAAACATAGGTCACTTCCCGCAGGCCGCTGATACTGCGCAGGGCGGAATCCACCGCGGCGAGGCCCTCCTCGGTGAGGTCCTCGTCCAGATAGACCACCGTCTCGTTCTGGCTGCCCAGATAGTCCATCAGGCTGCCCACGTTGAGGGTGAACAGACCGGCCACGCCGGTGATGAGCAGGCAGACGGTGAGCACGCCAATGCTGGCGACGCTCATCAGCCGGTTTTTCACCATGCTGTGCAGGCCCTGGCGGGCCAGATACTTGAAACTGGACCAGTTCACAGCAGCACCTCCCCCACCGGCGCCTCGGCGGTGTCGCCCACCACGTTGCCGTGGTCGATACGGATGACCCGCTTGCTGAAGCGGCGGGCCAGCTCATGCTCGTGGGTGACCACCACCACGGTGATCCCCACCGAGTTGATGGCGCTGAGCAGGCCCATCATCTCCACGCTCAGTTCGGGGTCGATGTTGCCGGTGGGCTCGTCGGCGATGATGAGCTGGGGGCTGTGCACCAGGGCGCGGGCCAGGGCCACGCGCTGCTGCTCGCCGCCGGAGAGCTCCTCGGGGTATTTGTCCATCTTGCCGGAAAGCCCCACCAGGTTGAACACATAAGGCACCCGGGCCACGATTTTCTTTTCGGGGATGTTGGTCACCCGCATGGCAAAGGCCACGTTCTCGTAGGCGGTCATGGAGGGGATGAGGCGGAAGTCCTGGAACACCACGCCCATGTTGCGGCGCAGATAGGGCACCTCCCGCTCCTTCAGACGGGAGAGATCCTTGCCATCCACCAGCACATGGCCGCTGGTGGCTTTTTCCTCCCGGAGGATGAGTTTCAGAAAAGTGGATTTGCCCGCGCCGGAGTGGCCCAGCACGAACACGAATTCGCCCTTGCGGATGTGCAGGCTGACATTCTTCAGGGCGGTGTTCCCGCCGGGATACACCTTGGTCACATTGTCGAAAACGATCATCAGGATACCTCTGCTCTGTGGGTTGCGCGGGGCGCAAAACAGCCGGTCACGGGTGCGACCGGCCGTATGCAGGCCCTTGGGCTGTTATGTAAACGCGGGACGGGCAGTCATCATTGCACGCCGCGCGCAAAAAAGCACGCGGCGTGCCGAAGGCCCGCTCAATACTTGGCCGGGTTGGCGCTCAGGTACTTCTTGACCATCAGCGCCACCTTGAAGACGATGGCGTCGTCGAACTCGCGCAGGTCAAGGCCGGTGAGCTTTTTGATCTTCTCCAGGCGGTAGACCAGGGTGTTGCGGTGCACGAACAGGCCGCGGCTGGTCTCGGAGACGTTGAGGTTGTTCTCGAAGAAGCGCTGGATGGTGAACAGGGTCTCGGCGTCCAGGCTCTCAATGCTGCCCTGCTTGAACACTTCCCGCAGGAACATCTCGCACAGGGTGGTGGGCAGCTGGTAGATCAGACGGGCAATGCCCAGGTGATCGTAGCTGATGATGGACTGCTCGGTGTCGAACACCTTGCCCACTTCCATGGCCACCTGGGCCTCCTTGAAGCTGGTGGCCAGGTCCTTCACGTTGCCGATGGGGGTGCCAATGCCCACCACAGCCTTGATGTAGTGCTCGCCGGAGAGGGTGTCCACGATGGAGGCGGCCAGCTTTTCGATGTCCCGCTGGTCAATGCCGCGGCGGATCTCCTTCACCAGAACGGTGTCGGTCTCGCTGATGTTGAACACGAAGTCCTTCTGCTTGTCCGGGAACAGGCCGCTGACCACGTCGTAGGCGGAGATGTCGGTGCCGGAGGTGACGCGGATGAGCAGCACCACGCGGGACACATCGGTGGCGAAGTGCAGCTCCCGGGCCTTGGCGTAGATGTCGCCGGGGAGGATGTTGTCCAGCACCACGTTCTTGATGAAGTTGGCCTTGTCGAACTTTTCGTCGTGGTACTGCTTGATGCTCTGCAGGCTGATGGCCATCAGGCTGGCGAACTGGCCGGCGGTCTCGTCGGTGCCCTCCACATACACAGCGTAGTCGTTGTGCTTGTTGGAACTGAACTGATGGTAGGTGCAGCCGCCGCACTGGAAGCTGTCGCCGGTCAGGCGCTCGGCGGCAAAGCCGTCCCGCACTTCCCCGATCATGTTCAGATCCGAGCAGGAGATGACAGTGCCGGTCTCGTCCACGACGCCCACCGTACGGCCAATGGCGTCCTTCATCTGGTACACGACGCCCTGAAATACTCTGTTCGCCATAGAAATGCTCCCCTTTTTTGTAATCGATGATAAGCCTCGCGGCTGCGTTTGTGATTTTGAACAATTACAAACATCGTCTGTGTATATATTACACAATGAAATTTACTTTTGCAACATATTTCGGGCAAAAAAAATGCCATTTATTGTGTAATTTTGAGTTTCGGGTAAAAAAGGGGCAAAATAACGCCTTTTTCATCC
>NHCFR05603__coassemble_251_pt1 | contig 56409 bp, 54 predicted proteins | sample NHCFR05603__metabat2_low_PE_044 | metagenome-assembled genome bin NHCFR05603 | reverse complement strand
CGAAAACGCCGCCCTGCTCAGCGCGGTGGAAACAGCCCCCGCCTTCCGGGGCAAAGGCTGCGCCGGCGCGCTGGTGTGCGCCCTGGCCCGGCGGTTTTGCGGGCAGGGCAGGGCCGTCTGCCTGGTGGCCCGCCCCGGCGCGGAGGGCTTTTACGAAAAACTTGGCTTTGAACAGCGGGGGCTGACCTACGGTCACGCCGCCCCCGAAAACGACTGAAAAGGACTGTACATACAAAAATGCTGGAAGAATTTTTCGACTTTTCCCCCCGCCTTCTGGAGCTGGACAGGCAGGCCATGGAGCTTTGCCGCCCCTTTTTTGAGAAGGTGGACGCCATCCGCGACTACAACCAGGTGAAGATGCTCAGGGCCTTCACCGGCCAGAAGGTGGCCGCCACCCATCTGGTGGGCACCACCGGCTACGGCTACGACGACGCCGGGCGGGACAAGCTGGACGCCCTCTTCGCCCAGGTGGTGGGGGCGGAGGACGCCCTATGCCGCCCCCACTTCCTCTCGGGCACCCACGCCCTGGCGGTGGCCCTCTTCGGCGTGCTGCGGGCGGGGGATACCCTCCTGGCCGCCACCGGCCGCCCCTACGACACTCTGGAAGGGGTCATCGGCATTGGTGACGCGGGCAAGGGCTGCGGCACGCTGGCGGAGTTCGGCGTGCACTACGACGAAGCGCCCCTGCTGGAAGGCGGTGTGCCGGACTATGAGACCATCGCGAAGAAGGCCGTGAGCGCAAAGGTGTGCCATGTGCAGCGCAGCCGGGGCTATTCCAGCCGCGCCGCTTTTGACCTGGAGACCATCGGCAGGGTGGTGAAGGCCGCCAAGAGCGCCAACCCGGACATCATCGTGCTGGTGGACAACTGCTACGGCACCTTCACCCAGACCGCCGAGCCGGTGAGCGTGGGGGCGGACCTCATCGTGGGCAGCCTCATCAAGAACGCCGGCGGCGGCATTGCCCCCACCGGCGGCTACATCGCCGGCCGGGCGGACCTGGTGGAGCTGTGCGGCCACCGGCTCACCGCCCCGGGCACCGGCCGGGAGCTGGGCTGCACGCTGGATTCCCTGCGCAGCCTGTATCTGGGCCTTTACTACGCTCCCGGCGTCACCGCCGAAGCGGTCAAGACCAGCATTTACTCCAGCTGCCTGTTGGAGCTGCTGGGCAAGAACCCCATCCCCCGCTACACCGAGCCCCGCAACGACATCATCACCAGCTTCGAGGCGGGCACCGGCGAAGCGCTGGTGGGCTTCTGCCAGGGAGTGCAGGCGGGCAGCCCGGTGGACAGCTACGTTGCCCCCGAGCCCTACGCCATGGCGGGCTACACCGACCAGGTCATCATGGCCGCCGGCGCTTTCACCCTGGGCAGCAGCATTGAACTCTCCTGCGACGGGCCTATGCGCGCGCCCTACACCGTCTATCTCCAGGGCGGGCTGAACCTTGCGGCCAGCCGCGCCGGGGTGCTGCTGGCGGTGCAGCGGGCCTTTGGCAAGGAACTGTAAGCAAACAAATATGACCGGCGGCGGAACCGCCGCCGAAAGGAAAGAAGGGAAAACCGATGGATTGGAATTTTGAACTGACCGAGCAGGCGGCCCTTGCCCTCTATGCAAGGCAGTACCGCCAGAACAAGGCTTCCGCCCGCCTGCTGCGGGCGTTGTGCCTCATCACCGGCGCTGTGGCTGTGTGGGTCGCGGTGCAGGCGTGGCAGAAGATGACCCGCCCCGGCTATTTTTACGACGAGTTCGACCCGGTGGGCGGCGTGGTGTTTGCGGTGCTCGCCGCCGTGCTGCTGGCGCTCACCTTCTGGCTGCTGTGGAGAAGCCGGCTTCAGGGCATTGCGGCCGGCGCGCTGCGCTGGCAGAAAAAGCGGGGCGCTTCGCCCCTGGGCCAGTGGCGGGTGCACCTGGACGAGGAAAAGCTGCTCACCGTCCGCGCCGGGCTTCAGGAGTCCAGCGATCCGTCGGTGATCCAGAAAACTGAGGAATATCCCGAGGGCCTGCTGGTCTACCTTCACGCAGGCGCAAAGGTGCTGGCGATTCCCGCCGCCGCCTTTGAGGGACCGGAGGCGATGAAGGCGGCCACCGCCGAGTTTGAGCGGTGCGCGGCGCTGGCCAAGGCCCGGCTGTTTGAGCGCGCGGCGCAGCAGCTGGGGGAGGGACAGGGTGAACAGGCGCTGCCTCCCTGCCCGCCGCTGCCCCAGGGCGAGACTCAGATGTTCGCGGTGCCTGTGGTGTTGCGTCCGGGGGAAGTGTTCCCCGCCTTTTACGCCGCCAACCGCCGGCTGAACCCCATCGGCAAGGGCCGGATGGTGCTGCTGTGGGTGGTGCTGGTCGGCTGCATTCTGGAAGCGGCGGGCGCGGTGGCCACCGGCGAAGCGGCGCTGGCGGTGGCCATGGCCGCCATGGCGGCCGTGGTGGCCCTGGTGCTGGCGGGGCGTTCGCCCGCTGCCCAGCGCAACCTGATCAAGCGCCAGCTGGAAGGGGAGCAGACCCAGCGCCTGGCCACCCCCGGCTGGGTGGTGCTGGGCCAGAGCGGCTTCACCGCCACCAGCGGCGCGCTGTGCAGCTACCGCCCCTATTCCTGCGTGAACGCGGTGGCTCAGGACGAAAATTACATCTTCCTGCGCTTTGAGGGCAACATGATCACCGCCGTTCCCAAGCGGGGCTTTGAAAGCCCGGAACAGGCCCGGCAGGCCTTTGATTTCCTGCGCGGGAAGCTGGCGGAACAAAAAAGCGGACGATTGGGGCAGTGAAAATCCAGCTTCGCTCTTGCGTTCGCCGGTAAATCGAGTATAATAGGTCTTTGTGACTGCGACGGCCCCGTTTGCGGCGGGGCCGCCTTTTTTTGTGAGGAGGAGAGAGAAAATGAGTTACGGATATCTGGCGGACCTCGCCCTGATCCTGCTGGCCACCAAGGCGCTGAGCATGCTCACCGGCAAGCTGCAAATGCCCCAGGTGGTGGGCGCTCTGGTGGCTGGCCTTGTGATGGGCCCCGCCGTTTTGAACATCATCCAGCCCAGCGACTTTCTGTCGCAGGTGGCCGAGCTGGGCGTGATCGTCATCATGTTCAGCGCCGGCATGGGCACCGACCTGAACGAACTGAAGCAGACCGGCAAGGTGGGCCTGGTGATCGCCATGGCTGGCGTGCTGGTGCCCCTGGCCATGGGCACCGGGCTGATGTTCTTCTTCAACACCGGCGAGCTGGCCATGCCCGGCAACAAGTTCCTGCAGGACCTGTTCCTGGGCGTTGTGCTCACCGCCACTTCGGTGAGCATTACCGTGGAGACTCTGAAGGAACTGGGCAAGCTGTCCACCAAGGTGGGCAACGCTATCCTGGCCGCCGCCCTCATCGACGACGTGCTGGGCCTGGTCTGCCTGACCGTGGTCACCAGCATGGCCGGCGCGGATGTGAACATCGTGCTGGTGCTGGTCAAGATCGCTCTGTTCTTCCTGTTCGCCGGCGTGCTGGGCGTGCTGGTCAGCAAGCTGCTCAACTGGTACGAGACCAAGGTGCGCAACCGCGACCTGCGCCGCTATCCCATCCTGGCCTTCGTGCTCTGCCTTTTCATGGCCTGGGCCGCTGAGGAGTGGTTCGGCGTGGCGGACATCATCGGCGCGTTTGCCGCCGGCCTGATCGTGGCCACCACCCCCAAGGGCGCCTACACCGCCAGCAAGTTCACCCCGCTGGCTTACCTGCTGCTGACCCCCGTGTTCTTTGCCAACCTGGGCATTGGCGTGGAGCTGCCCAACATGGACGCCATGATCCTGCTGTTCACCATCGCCCTCGTGGTGGTGGGCATTGGCTCCAAGCTCATCGGCTGCGGCCTGGGCGCAAAGCTGTGCGGCTTCAAGAACCGCCAGTGCGTGCAGGTGGGCTGCGGCATGGCCTGCCGCGGTGAGGTGGCCCTGATCGTGGCCAACAAGGGCATGGCCATGAACATCGTCAACCCCATCTTCTTCGGGCCCATCATCATCCTGGTGGTGTGCTGCGCCGTGTTCACCCCCATCATGCTCAAGGTTGCCTTCAAGGGCGAGAACGCCTACGAGGGCATGGAGGAGAGCACCCTGGCCGAGACCTTCCAGCTGTCCGAGCAGGTGGACGAGGTCACCGCCCGCCTCATCGAGGGCGAGAAGCGCCGTCAGGGCAAATAACCCCAAACGCAAAGGAACTCCCCGGGCTTTCGGCCCGGGGAGTTTTTCTTTGCCCAAAAAGAGGCGCGGCCCCGCTGCCGGTTCGGGCAGCGGAGCCGCGCTCCTTATTATAAAACACCAAAGCTTGTGGGAGAACGCTCATTCAGCGGCCGCGCCGTCGGGATTCTTGGCGAAGAAAGCAACGCCCGCCGCGCCGGGGCCCGCATGGGTGCCGATGGCCGTGCCGATGTGACGGCACAGGGGAGCCTCCAGGCCCAGGTTCTGGGTGAGGTAGCGGTGGATGGGTTCCGCCGCCTTGCGGTGCGCGGTGTAGCCGATCATGTAGGGCATGGTCTCGTCCAGACCGCCCTCGGTGTCCATCAGCTTGAACAGCGCAACATACGCGCCGGGCATTCCCCGGGCCTTGCCCGCAAGGCCCACCTTGCCGTCCCGCACGGCCACCACTGGCTTCACGCCCAGCAGGCTGCCCGCCAGCGCCTGGGCGCCGGTGAGGCGGCCGCCCTTGCGGAAGTATTTCAGGTCGTCCACCACGGCCACAAGGCGCACGTCCATCCGGCGGCGCTCCAGCTCTTCCACGATCTCGGCAGCGCTTGCGCCATCGCCGCGCATTTGCACCGCCAGGCGCACCAGCAGCTGCTCGCCCAGGGTGGCGTTCATGCTGTCCACCAGGTGGATCTTGTCGTACTCGCAGCTGTCGGCGGCGATCCGGGCGGACTGATAGGTGCCGCTGAGCAGGCCGGAGATCAGAATGGCCACCACTTCGTCGCCGGCAGCCTTGGCTTCCTCAAAGCGGTCCATGAAGTCCTGGGGGCTGGGCTGGCTGGTGGTGGGCAGCTTGTCGCACTTCACCAGCCGGTCATAGAACTCGTCCGGGGTGATGTCCAGCCCGTCCCGGAATACCTCGCCGTCCTCAAAGCGCACCTGCATGTGCACCACTTCCACCCCCAGGCGGGCTGCCTCGGCGGGCAGAAGATCGCAGGTGGAATCGGTCAGAATACGGATCATGTCACATCGTCTCCTTACTGTTGGGGCGGTGCCTGCCGCCGTTTCATTGGATGTCGGTGAAAAAGCCGTGCAGCGCCGCAAGAGTATCTGCCAGCTGGTCCATCTGGGCAGGCGTGAGCCGCCGGCTCACCCGGTCCACCAGCTTTTCGTGAAACGCCGCGTGGCGCTCCAGCGCGCCCCGGGCCGCTTCGGTCAGGGTCACTGTGACCTTGCGCCGGTCCTCTTCGGCCCGGGCGCGCACAAGATACCCTTTCTGCTCCAGCGTTTTCACCGCCACCGTCAGGGTGCTGGCGGTCACCCGCAGCCGGGCAGCCAGCTCCCGCATGGTCTCGCCGCCGGCGGCGCTGTCCACCGCCTCCAGCACATGCATTTCGCTGACCGAGAGGTTTTTGTAAGGCCCTCTGGCCAGGTCGTCCTCTTCCAGGCGCAGCACGTCGTTGAACACGTCCACCAGGAAACTGTTGATTTTTTGCTCCGCTTCGGTCACAAAATGCACCTTCTTTCCTGCTTGAACCAAAAAAGTTTGAAGTTCAAACGAATCGATGGTACCATGCCCGGCGCTCTTTGTCAAGATGTTTTGAAGTTCAAATTATTTTTTTCTGCCGTTGCGCCCCGCCCCGGCAGGGGGGTATAATGAAAAAAAGGCAAGGGAGGGGCGAATATGAAGGAACGGCTCACAAAGGCGGGGCGCTGGCTCGGGCAAAACCGGACCCTGTGTGTGCTGATGGCGGCGGGATGTGCCGCCGAGGGGCTGTTTTTGCTGCTGCGGCAGGACCGGGCGGCGATGGATGGGGCGGCCCGGCTGGCACTGGCGGTCCGGGGCCTGATAAGCGGCGCGGCGGACCTGCTGCCCTTCTCCCTGGCGGAGCTGCTGTGGACGGCGCTGGGGGTGTGGCTGCTGGGAATGGCCGTGGTCACGGTGCGCGCGCAGCTGCGCCATCGCCGGGTGCTGGCCCGGCGGCTGTTGGGGCTGGCGGCGCTGGCAGTGTGGATCTGGGCCGGGGTGAGCTGGCTGTGGGGCGTGCACTACTATGCCTCCGGCTTCAGCGACAAAAGCGGCCTTGTGGCGGCCCCTGTGAGCACGGAGGAACTGGAGGCCACCACCCTGTGGTTCGCAGAGGGCGCCAACCGCACCGGCCGCCTGATGGAGCGGGATGAGTCCGGCCGCCTTGCGGCGGACAGCGCGGTCATCATGGCGGCGGGGGAGAACAGCCTGGCTGCCCTCACGGAGGAATATCCCTTTCTGGACGGGCCGTCCCGGCAGCCCAAGCCGGCGGTCTGGTCCTGGTTTATGAGCGCGGCGGGCTTCACCGGCTATCTCTTTCCCTTCACCGGCGAGAGCACCCTCAACGTGGACTGCCCAAATGTGTTTCTGCCGGTGACCATTGCCCATGAGCAGGCCCACCAGCGGGGCGTTGCCCCCGAGCAGGAGGCAAATTTCGTGGGAATAGCGGCCTGCCTTGCCAGCGACGACGCCCTTTGGCAGTATTCCGGCTGGCTGTTCGGTTTTCTGCACCTGTCCAACGCGCTCTATTCCGCCGACCCTGCCGCCTGGCTGGAAGCCTGGCAGCTGCTGGAAACAGGCCCGGAAGCCGACCTGCTGTGGAACGACGAATACTGGCTCTCCTTTGAAGGCCCGGTGGAGGAACTGGCCGGCGACACCTACACCGCATTTCTGGAAAGCTACGGCCAGGACTTGGGCATGGCCAGTTACGGCGCCTGCGTTGACCTGCTGGTGGCCCGCTACTGCCCGCTGCAAACGGCGTGAGAAGGCCGGTTTCTCAACAAAAATTGTGAAAAATGTGGAATTTTGTGCACCTTTGTCGGCAGATGTGCTATAATTAGGCCACATATGCGAAGATCTGCCTTTTCCCGCCAGTCCGGCGGCGAAAAAACAAACGCGGAGGAATCCTTCAAAGCATGAGCAGAAAAGATATTTCACGTTATTTCACCCGCAGCTTTTGGAGCCGCATGCCGCTTTACAAGGCGGTGCTGGCCCTCAGCTGCGCCATGATCCTGGTGGTGGGCACCGGCGCGGGCATTGCCCTCACGGCAGTGAACGCGGCGGCAAACAGCTCTTCCATCAGCAGCTCGGCGCCCGGCGCCACCGCCACGCCCGACCCCACCGCTTCGCCCACGCCGGAACCCACCGCCACGCCGGAGCCCATCCAGCTGGCGCTGGAGGTCACCGCGGTGCAGCAGACCCTGGGCGTCACCGTCACCGAAGCCGAGAGCGGCATGCCCGTTGTGGGCACCGAATTCGAGGTGGTGGTGGACTATAAGGCGGACAAGTCCGCTTCCAGCAAGAGCAGTTCGGGCAAGTCCTCCAGCTCCACCAAGACCCAGAAACCCACCGAGACCTACAAGATCGACCCCAAGACCGGCACCCTGCTGATCGAGGAGCTGCCTGTGGGCGAATACACCGTCAGCCTTTCCGAGATCGAGGGCTACATACTGCCGGAACCCGTCACCACCAAGGTGAAGGAGAAGGTGGAGTACAAGGTGGACACCGACGCGGTCAAGGACCAGATCAAGGATGAGAGCGAAGTGGGCGCCGGCGACATCGTCACCGACGACAACGTGCTGAACGACGAGACCAGCGACGGCTTCGATCCCACCGTGACCCTGCCCGCCAATGACTACGACTCCAACATCAGCAAGAAGGAAGAAGTCAAGGGCAGCGTCTACACCGTGGCCGGCAACACCCAGAGCGCCGACGGCAAAGCATGGCTGCTCAACGCGGACGGCACCCGTTCCAACTACTACGTGAGCAAGACCGCGAAGGACGCCGCCGGCAACGACTACATCGTGGAGGCCACCTATGTGGCGCCCGTGTCCGCCAACAGCGTGTTCAGCGGTGTTTTGGGCGGTTTTGGCCGTCTGTTCTTCCCGGTGGCCTTTGCCGACGAGCCGGCCGGCTCCGAAACCACCACCGGGTCTCCCGCACCCGAGCAAACCGAGACCCCTCCGCCCGAGGCGACTCCCACCGCGACCCCGGTGGAGACCGCCACCCCGGTGCCCACCGAGACCCCGGTGGAGACCGCCACTCCGGTGCCCACCGCGACCCCGACGGTCACCCCGGCGCCCACCGCCACTCCGACGGTCACCCCTGCGCCCACCGCCACCCCGACCCCCACTGCCACCCCCGCGGCCACCGTGGTGCTGTTCAAGGATGGCAAGGCCGTGGCCAACAGCGCTTTCAAACTCAGCACCAGCGAAGTGACCCTGAAGGTGGTCTACAGCGGCTGGCAGCCCAGCTTTGAGAGCAAAGAGGCGTTCTACGACCCCAATACCCATGAGAAGCTGGTGAACACCGAGAAGGTCATCGCCGGCGTCAAGTATAAGTTCGACGGCAATGGCAAGCCCACCGTGGTCAACTTCAGCAACGGTCTGGTGAAGGGCATTGACGTGTCCAAGTACCAGTACAACATTGACTGGAACGCGGTGAAGGCCAGCGGTATCGACTTTGCCATCATTCGCGTGGGCTACCGCGGCTACGGCACGGGCGCCCTGGTGGAGGACCCCTACTTCCGCAAGAACATCAAGGGGGCCAACGCCGCCGGCGTGAAGGTGGGCCTGTACTTCTACAGCCAGGCTGTCAACGAGACCGAAGCGGTGGAGGAGGCCAGCATGGTCATCCGTCTCATCCAGGAGACCGGCGGCCGTGTGAGCTACCCCATCTACTTCGACACCGAGAAGGTGGCGGGCGACACCGGCCGTGCCGACGGCATCAGCCGTGACCAGCGCACCCGCAACGCCGTTGCCTTCTGCAACGCCATCCAGAACGCGGGCTACCGCGCCGGCGTCTACAGCTACGCCTCCTGGTTCTACAACAACCTGAACATGGCCAGCCTCACCGGCTACAGTATCTGGATCGCCCAGTACCGCGACAATCTGGACTTCAAGTACAACTACGACATCTGGCAGTACACCAGTTCCGGCACCGTGCCCGGCATTTCCACCCGCGTGGATATGAACGTGAGCAAGCTGGGCTGACAAAATCCAACAAAAGCCCCCGGGAACCAACGGTTTCCGGGGGCTTTTCTGCGGTTTCGGCTTGCAAGCGGCGGGCGTACTCGCTATAATAGAGAAGTACTGCGCTAAAGCGGCAAAATTGCGGACCGACGCGGTGCGTCAATTCACTGTGAGGTGTTATCATGCAGCGTGAGAATTTCAAATCCCGGCTGGGCTTTTTGCTCATCAGCGCCGGGTGCGCCATCGGTATCGGCAACGTGTGGCGTTTCCCCTATGTGGTGGGGCAGAACGGCGGCGGCGCCTTTGTGCTTCTTTATGTGCTGTTTCTCGTGGCGGTGGGCGTGCCTGTGCTCACCATGGAGTTTGCCATCGGCCGCGCCAGCCGCAAAAGCTGCGTGCTGGCCTACCAGCAGCTGGAACCCGCCGGAACCAAGTGGCACTGGCACGGCAAGGTGGCCATGCTGGGCAACTATGTGCTGATGAGCTTCTACACCAGCGTCACCGGCTGGATGCTCTATTACTTCTACCGCTCCCTCACCGGCCAGCTGGAAGGCATGGACACCGATCAGGTGGCCCAGGCGTTCTCCGGCATGCTGAGCCAGCCGGTCACCATGGGCTTCTGGATGGTGGTCGTGGTGGTGCTGGGCTTTTTGATCTGCTCCATGGGCCTGCAGAAGGGCGTGGAGCGTATCACCAAATGGATGATGTTGGCTCTGCTGGCACTGATCGTGGTGCTGGCGGTGAACAGCGTGCTGCTGCCCGGCGGTATGGAAGGCGTCAAGTTCTATCTGGTGCCTGACTTTTCGGTGATGGCCGGTGAGACGGCGCTGGAGACGGTGCAGAACACCCTGGGCGTGGTGACCGCCGCGCTGAACCAGAGCTTCTTCACCCTGAGCCTGGGCATTGGCGCCATGCTGATCTTCGGCAGCTATCTGGGCCGCCAGCGCAGCCTGCTGGGCGAGAGCGTGCGCATTGCCGGGCTGGACACCTTTGTGGCCTTCACCTCCGGCCTCATCATCTTCCCGGCCTGCATGGCCTACAACGTCCCCGCCGACAGCGGCCCCAACCTCATCTTCATCACTCTGCCCAACGTGTTCAACGACATGCCCGCCGGCCGGGTGTGGGGCAGCTTGTTCTTCCTGTTTATGAGCTTTGCGGCCTTCTCCACCATCATTGCGGTGTTTGAGAACATCCTGGCCTGCACCATGGACCTCACCGGCTGGAGCCGCAAGAAGGCGGCGCTGGTGAACGGCGTGGTGGTGACCCTCATCTCGCTGCCCTGTGTGCTGGGCTTCAATGTCTGGTCCGCCTTTGATCCCCGTGGCAACGGGTCCGGCTTTATGGACGTGGAGGACTACCTCATCAGCAACATCCTGCTGCCCTTCGGCAGCCTGGTCTACCTGTTCTTCTGTATCAGCCGCGTGGGCTGGGGCTTCAAGAAGTATCAGAACGAGGTCAACCAGGGCGAGGGCCTCAAGGTGCCCGACTGGATCCGGGTGTATGTCACCTACATCCTGCCCATCTTCGTGGCGTTCCTGTTCATCCAGAGCGTTCTGGCCTGGTAAACGCCGTGATCAACCGAAAACAAAGGGGGCGCGCATGCGCCCCTTTTGTCTGCCGGGAACAACGCCTGCCGGAAAGGGAACTCCGTTATGTACACTTTGCTTCTTGCCGTCATTTACCTCGTGTTCATCAGCCTGGGCCTGCCGGACTCCCTGCTGGGGTCGGGCTGGCCCACCATGCGCCTGGTCTTTGACCAGCCCCTCTCCGCGGCGGGGGCGGTGTCCATGATCATCACCGGCGGCACCATCTGTTCCAGCCTTTTGTCCGAGCGGCTCACCGCCAGATTTTCCACCCGGGGCGTCACGGTGGCCAGCGTGTTTCTCAGCGCCGCGGCCCTGTTTGGGTTTTCCGTCTCCACCCGGTTCTGGATGCTCTGCCTTTGGGCGGTGCCCTACGGCCTTGCCGCCGGCTGTATCGACTCGGCCATCAACAACTATGTGGCCCTGCACTACCGCTCCCGGCACATGAGCTGGCTGCACTGCTTCTGGGGCGTGGGCACCGTCATCAGCCCCTGCGTGATGAGCTGGGCGCTCACCCGTTCCGGCTGGCAGCTGGGCTACCGCACGGTGGCGCTGCTGCAGCTGGCCATCGGTGCGGTGCTGGTGCTGACCCTGCCGGTGTGGAACGTTCACCGGGGCGGTGAGAATTCCGCCCGCGCCGGGCGGGTGCTGGGGATACGGGGCGCGCTGAAGATCAAAGGCGCCCCCACGCTGTTTGTGGGCTTTTTCGCCTACTGCGGGGCGGAGGGCACCTCCATCCTCTGGGCCAGCAGCTATCTGGCAGGCGCGCGGGGCTTTTCCGCCGAGCGGGCGGCGGCCAGCGCGGCGGTGCTCTATGTGGGGATCACCGTGGGGCGCTTTGTCTCCGGCTTCATTGCCGACAGGGTGGGAGACCGGGGCATGATCCGCCTGGGCACAGGGCTCATCTTTGCGGCGCTGGCGGTGCTGGCCCTGCCCGGCGGGGGAGAGACGGGGGCGCTTTTGGGCCTCGGGCTTCTGGGCCTGGGCAACGCGCCGGTGTATCCGGCCATCATCCATGCCACCCCGCAAAACTTCGGGGCGGAGAACTCCCAGGGGATCATCGGCATGCAGATGGCCAGCGCCTATGTGGGCTCTACCCTGATGCCGCCCCTCTTCGGTCTCATTGCGAACCGGGCGGGCCTTGGCTGGATGCCGCTTTTCCTGGCGCTGCTCGTGCTGCTGATGATCGGCATGCTGGAGACCACCTTCCGCACTGTGGCAAAAAACAAATGAAAAAAACCGGCGGGGGACGTGAGAGCGTCCCCCGCCGGTTTTTTGTCACAGTTCAAAGGTCTCCAGGTCCTCCGGCACAAACAGATTGCCCGAAAAGAGGGGCGCGCCCTCGGCGGTGTAGAGAGCCTTGCGCCGGGCAAGGTTCTTGTCCTCGGTGTGGTAGAGGATGAGGTTCTCCGCCCCCAGTTCCTGGGCCAGCCGGCAGGCGTCCGCCACGGTGGAGTGGTGCTTTTGATAGGGCTTGAACACATCCGCCTCGCTTGCAAGGCAGAAGGCCTCGTGGAGCAGCCAGCGGCTGCCCCCGGCAAAGGGGCGCTCCGCCTCGTTGAACGGTTCGTCGCCGCAGCAGGTCAGCTTTCCGCCGCCGGGCAACGTGATGGAAAACCCGAACTGGGCCGCCTTGGTGGAGCCGATGTCGAAGAAGGTGACCGTCTGTCCCAGAAGAGGCAGGCTCTCGCCGCTTTCCACCGTTACCAGCCGCAGCCGGCTGCCCAGAAAACGGATCTCTTTTTCGCTCAGCAGCAGCCCCGTCAGCGTGCGCAGAAGGTCCGTGACTTCCCGGTGGGAATAGATGACCGCTTCTCCCTCGTACTGGCCCCGGGCCATGCCCTGCAAAATCATCCGGATCAGCCACAAAATGCCGGTGATGTGGTCCAGGTGCTTGTGGGTCACGAAGATGGAGCGGATGTCCTGCCAGCGCACCCCAGCGGCCTTCAGCTGGCGGAAAATGCCGTTGCTGCCGCCCGCGTCCACCAGAAGGTGATCCGAGCCCTCGGTGAGCAGAAAGCAGGTGTTGTAGCACTCGGTCACGGCGGCGTTGCCGGTGCCGAGAATGGCCAGTTTCATGGGTCAGCCCTCCTTTGTTTCAGTATACCCCCTTGAGCCTGTTTGCCGCAAGGGGGCTAAAACCGCGCCCCGCACCATATACATACAAGGGACAAGGCATTCAAAGGAGGAAGGCGGAAGCCATGGAATACTATCAGCAGACGGTGGAGCAGGCGTTCGCCGCCCAGGCCAGCGGGCCGGAGGGCCTCAAAGCGGGGCAGGCGGCGGCGCGGCTGGCAAAAACAGGCCCGAACGAACTGCGCCGGGCAAAAAAGGAGAGCGTGTTCCAGCGCTTTTTGCAGCAGATGGCGGACCCGATGATCCTGGTGCTGCTGGCCGCGGCGGCCCTTTCCGCCCTCACCGCCGCCTGCGCGGGGGAGAGCTTCGCCGACGTGTTCATCATTCTGGCGGTGGTGCTCATCAACGCGCTGCTGGGGGTCTATCAGGAGAGCAAGGCGGAAAAGGCCATCGAGGCGCTGCAAAAGATGACCGCCGCCCACAGCCGGGCGGTGCGGGGCGGCCGCCCGGTGACGGTGGCCAGCCGGGACCTGGTGCCCGGGGACGTGGTGCTGCTGGAGGCGGGCTGCGCCGTGCCCGCCGACGGACGGCTGGTGGAGGCCGCGGCGCTGAAGATCGAGGAGGCGGCCCTCACCGGCGAGAGCCTGCCGGTGGAAAAAACTGCCGCCGCCCTGCCTGCCGGGCGCACCGTGCCCCTGGGAGACCGGCACTGCATGGCCTACATGGGCAGCACCGTGAGCGCGGGCCGGGGCAGATTGCTCATCACCGCCACCGGCATGGACACCGAGATGGGCCGCATTGCCGGAGTGCTGGCGGCCACCTCCCAGGGCAAAACGCCTCTGCAGCAAAAGCTGGCGGCTCTCAGCCGCTCCTTGAGCGCGCTGGTGCTGGCCATCTGTGTGTTCATCTTCGGCTTCGGCCTGTGGCGGGCGGGCAGCACCGACCTTGCCACCGTGCTCTCCAGCTTCATGGTGGCGGTGAGCCTGGCGGTGGCGGCAGTGCCCGAGGGGCTGGCGGCGGTGGTGACCATCGTGCTGAGCATGGGCGTCACCCGCATGAGCCGCCAGGGTGCGGTCATACGCCGCCTCACCGCCGTGGAGACCCTGGGCTGCGCCCAGGTCATCTGCTCCGACAAGACCGGCACCCTCACCCAGAACCGCATGGAGGTGCAATCCTGCTTTGGCCCAGCCAAGGAACTGGCAAAGGCCCTGGCCCTGTGCAGCGACGCGGAGCCCGGAACGGGGGGAAGAGCGGAGGGCGAGCCCACCGAGTGCGCTCTGGTGGAGCACGCGGCAAAGCTGGGCCTTGCGAAGAAGGCCCTCTGCGCCGCCGAACCCCGGGTGGCGGAACTGCCCTTTGATTCCGCCCGCAAACGGATGAGCACCTTCCATACCCGGCGGGGCAGGCCCGGGGTGACCCAGTACGTCAAGGGCGCGCCGGACGTTCTGCTGGAAAAGTGCACCCACTGGCTGAAGGACGGCGCGGCGGTGCCCCTCACCGCCGCCGACCGGGCGGCCATCCTGGCCCAAAACCGGGCCATGGCCCGCAGCGCCCTGCGGGTGCTGGCGGCGGCAAAGCGGGAGTGGCCCGCCCTGCCCGCGCGCCTTGCCCCCGAAACGGCCGAGCGGGACCTTGTCTTTATCGGCCTGGCGGGCATGATGGACCCGGTGCGCCCCGAAGCCGCGGCGGCCATCGCCCGCTGCCGTGCCGCGGGGATCCGCCCGGTGATGATCACCGGCGACCACAAGGACACCGCCGCCGCCATCGGGCGTCAGCTGGGCATTCTGCAAAGTGAGAGCCAGGCGGTCACCGGCGCGGAGCTGGACCGGCTGAGTGACGGGGAACTTGCCCGCCGCGCGCCCTCCTTCAGCGTCTACGCACGGGTGCAGCCCCAGCACAAGGTGCGTATCGTGCAGGCGTGGAAGCGGCTGGGCTGCGTCACCGCCATGACCGGCGACGGGGTGAACGACGCCCCCGCCCTCAAAGCGGCGGACATCGGCGTGGGCATGGGCGTCACCGGCACCGACGTGACCAAGAACGTGGCGGACATGGTGCTCACCGACGACAACTTCGCCACCATCGTCACCGCCGTGGCCGAGGGCCGCCGTATCTACGACAACATCCGCAAGGCGGTGCAGTTCCTGCTGGCCAGCAACACCAGCGAGGTGCTGAGTATCTTTTCAGCCACGCTGCTGGGGGTGCAGCTGCTGGGCCCGGTGCACCTGCTCTGGATCAACCTCATCACCGACTGTTTCCCAGCCCTGGCGCTGGGCATGGAGAAGGCGGAGCCCGATGTGATGGAACGTCCGCCCCGCCGCCCCGGCGAGAGCATTTTTGCCGGCGGCCTGGGGCTGGACGTGGCCTGGCAGGGCCTGCTGGTCACCGGCCTGACGCTGGCGGCCTACTTCACCGGCGTGCGGCTGGAAACGGGGCTTTGGCAGGTGGCTCAGAGCGGCACGGGGGTGAGCATGGCCTTTCTGACCATGAGCATGGCGGAGATCTTCCACAGCTTCAACATGCGCAGCCAGCGGGGCAGCGTGTTCAGCCTGCCCGCCCGCAACCCCTGGCTCTGGGCGGCCATGGCGGGCAGCCTGGCTTTGAGCCTGGGGGTGCTGGCCTGGCCCCCCGCGGCGGCGGCCTTCGGCTTCGAGCAGCTTGCCCCCGCCCAGTGCGGCCTGGCGCTGGCGTTGGCGCTGGCGGTGCTGCCCGCGGTGGAGCTGGGCAAAGGTTTGCTGCGCCTGGTCTCAAGATAACAAAAACGCCCGCGCCTTCAAAAGAGGCGCGGGCCGTGTGTCCTGCTCAAACAAATTCCAGAATGCGGCGGGCAGCGTCGGTGATGTAGTCCGCCAGGGGCAGCTCCGGCAGCCCCGCGATGGAAGCCCCGCACCGGGTGGCGGGGATGAGCACCTTGTGGGCGGGGCTGGAGGCGATGGCCGTGGCCATGGCCGGGCTGCACTCGCCCAGCATGCTGTTGGCCATCACCAGGCCGATGGGCCCGGCGATGATCTGGGCCTTGCCGGCGTTCCAGATCACCGCGTTCTCGCCGGTGGCTCCGGCGCTGGCCCCCGCCTTGAGCATGGCGGCGGTGGCGGCGGCGTTGGTGCCCACCGCGATCACTTCGCCGGCGTAGCCCCCGGCGCGGAGTTTTTCAATGAGCGCCCGGCCAAAGCCGCCGCCCTGGCCGTCGATCACAACGATTTTTGCCATTTGTCACGTTTCCTTTCTCTCTCATAAAAGCGGCGCGAACAGCCGCAGGATGACCCGGAAGGCCCGCTTGGGCAGCGGCACGTTCTTCACGTCCTCCCAGGTGACCTCGTGGCTCACCTGCATGCAGCGGGTCAGGTCGGCGTGCACGTCCTGCACCATCCGCCCGCCGTAGAACACGCAGCAGTTCTCAAAGTGAAGGTAAAGGCTGCGGTAGTCCATATTGGCGCTGCCCACCACGGCGGTCTTGTCATCCGAGACGTACATCTTGGCGTGGATGAAGCCGGGGCTGTATTCAAAAATGCGCACCCCCGCCTTCATCAGCACCGAGTAGTAGCTCTGGGTCACCCAGTAGACGTATTTTTTGTCCGGAATGCCCGGAGTGATGATACGCACGTCCACGCCGCTCTTGGCGATGAGGCTCAGGGTGGTGATCATCTCGTTGTCCACCACCAGATAGGGGGTGGCGATGTAGACATAGTCGGTGGCCTGCTGCAGGATGTTAAAGTAGACGTTTTCCGCCACCGCCTCCTCGTCCAGAGGCGAGTCGCCGTAGGGCTGCACCATGCCGTCGGTGGAAAAGCGAAGGGTGGGGGCAAACTCCTCCAGCCGGCTGGAAGAGCCGGTGGTGAAGTCCCAGCTTTCCAAAAACAGGGCGGTGAGATTATAGACCCCGCTGCCCCGCAGCATGAGGCCGGTGTCCTTCCAAACGCCAAAGCGCTTTTTGCGGTTGATGTATTCGTCCGCGAAGTTCAGCCCGCCGATGAAACCCACATTGCCGTCGATGACGGTGATCTTGCGGTGGTCCCGGTGGTTGAACATGGTGTAGTCGGAGATGTGGGCGGAAAGGCGGAAGGGCGAAAAACGCTGGCATTTTATGCCCCATTCCCGCAGCTGTTCGTCGTAGTCCGCGGGCAGGGTGAGCATGCAGCCCCAGCTGTCGTACAAAAGGCGCACGTCCAGCCCGGCGGCGGCCTTCTCTTTGAGTATTTCCAGGGTGGTGTCCCACATATAGCCGGGCTTTAAGATGAAATACTCCATGAAGATGAAGCGCTCGGCCTTTTTCAGTTCTTCCAGAAAGCGGGGGAAAAACTCTTCGCCCCAGGCGTAGTATTCGCTCTGGGTGTCGGCATAAAGGGGCGCGCCCGCGTTGCGCAACAGATAGCGGGCGCTGCGGGCAAGGCTCTTGTCCTGCACCTCCAGCCGGTGCAGGGCCTCCGGGTCCTGGGGCAGGGTGCGGCTCAGGCGGGCGCAGATGGAGCCCATGCGCCGGGCGTGGCGGTTGGTGGTGTTGCGGTGGCCCCAGAACAGATAGAACACCACCCCCAGGGGCGGCATGAGCAGGATGATGAGAATCCACATCATCTTGTAGGCGGGGTTGATTCCGTCGTGCTCCAAAAGGGCGATCACCGCCAGAACGCTGACCACCACCGCCCCGATGTAGAAGGGGGCGGAAAAGCGCCCCAGCACCACCGGGATGGAGAAGGTGAGCACGACCTGCAAAAGCAGCAGGATGACAAAGAAGAAGGTGCGGGTGTAAAGGCCTCGGCCCAGCCGGCGCTTGGCCTTGGTGACCTTTTGCCGGGCTTTCTTGATCGGTTTTTCAGCAGCGGACACGGCGTTTTCCTCCTTTCTTCCTGATACAACGAGGTTCTACCGGATATTATAACACAAATCGACCCGCCGCACCAACGAAGGGGCCCGGCGGCAAAAAAAGCCCCGGCAAAAGCCGGGGCAAATCTGGTTTTATTCCGCGGCAGAGCCGGAAGCGGGCGCGGAGGCGGGGGCCGAAGCGGGCTCAGGGTCGGGCGCGCCGTAGGTGGAGATGGTCACCGAGTTGATGGTCACCGGCTCCAAAATCTGGCCGTCCTCGCCCTTTTCGCCGCCGGCGATGGCGTCCACCACGTCCATGCCTTCATAGACCTGGCCGAATACCGTGTCGGTGTTGTCCAGATAGGGCAGCCCGCCCACGGCGGCGTAGGCGTCGATCACTTCCTGGCGCACGCCCGCGCCTTCCAGCGTCTCGCGGGCGGCCTTGTCCACGCTGGAGGGCAGCGCCTGCACAAAGTAGAACTGGCTGGTGGTGGAGGGGTCGGCGTCCGGGCTGTTGGCGGCGCACAGCGCCCCGGCGTAGTGGTGCAGCTTGTCGGTGTATTCGTCGGGGAAGGGGTTGCCGTTCCAGATGGTGGACCCGCCGAGGCCGGTGCCGGTGCCGTCGCCGCTCTGCACCACAAAGCCGTATTCCGCCCGGTGGAAGGTAAGTCCGTTGTAGTAGCCCTGGTTCACAAGGCCCATAAAGTTGTCCACCGCCATGGGGGCAAGGTCGGGGTAGAGCACCGCGCGCACTTCGCCGGCGCTGGTGTCGAAGATGGCGATGGTGTCGCCCTCGGCGGGGGCGGTGAACTGCACTTCGGAAGACTCAAAGGCAGGCCGCTTGACGGTATCCCCGGGCTGGGGGTCGCCGCCGCAGCCGGTCAGCACGCCGGCGGCCATCAGGCAGGCGGCGAGAAAAGCAAAACGTCGCATGGTTTTCTCCTTTAACTGGAAAACAGGATGTATCAGTATTATAGCATACGCCGGGGCAAAATAGCAGGGGGGAGGGCAAAAAGTTTCACATCCGGCCTCCGGCGATTGGGGATTGACGGCGGCGAAAAAACAGGTTACACTAAGACCAGAAAGAACCGGCGGCCCCGTGCCGCCCGTGAAAAGAGGAGAACGCCATGGCCGAGACCAAAGTGCCCCCCACCGCGCAGGAAGAGGACGATTACACCCCCGATCTCATCACTCTGGAAGACGAGGACGGCAAAGAGCACGTCTTTGAAGTGATCGACGCGGCAGACCTGGACGACACCCACTATATGGCGCTGGTGCCCTATGTGGAGGACGAGAAGCAGCTGGAGGAGACCGAGGCTGAGCTGATCCTGATGAAGGTGGGCGAGGACGAAAACGGCGAGTATCTTGACATCGTCGAGGACGACGAAGAGCTCTTCAAAGTGAGCAAGATGTTCGAAAAGCGCCTGCAGGAGTTCTTCGACATCGAGCAGTAAGCAAGCGGCATTCCTGCCTTGTTCGACTTGTTGCGGCTTGATATAATCCTACTAATCAAATCCAGGGAGCCCGGCGGTTGCCCGGCAGATTGCAGACCTCCCGCCCCGCGCATGCGCGGAGCAAGACGGACGAAGGGAGCGAGAAACCGGGCACAGGGCACCCACCTGCCATCCGGTAGGTTTTGATTGGTCGCAGACGGCAAGGCGGGGCCTTTATAGAAAAAACAGGGACGCACCCGAACGGGCGCGTCCCTGTTTTGCGTTTGGTTCAAAAGCCCAGCGGTTCGCCCACCAGCAGCACCTTGATACGGCCGGGGATCCGCTGAAAACTGTGGATGGCGGTGGTGCAGCAGATACGGGCGGGGCTGTGGCAGTGCTCGCATTTGCCGGTGACGGCGCAGGGCGTGGCGCAGGAAAGCCGCACCGTGTTGGCCGGCGCGGCAATGGCCTCCACCCGCTCCTTCGCGGCGGCAAGGTCCTTCACGATCTTGTTGCAGCCCACCACCAGAAGCACGTTCTCGGGGCCGAAGGTGATGGCCGCCACCCGGTTGGAATTGCCGTCCACATTGTAAATTTCGCCCGCCTCGGTGAGGGCGTTGGCGCTGGCCAGGTACCAGTCGGCGCTGAACACCCGGCGGTAGAGTTTGCCCAGCTCCTCGCCCGCAAGGCCGGTGCGGTCCAAAAACTCATAGCGGCCGCTGGCCAGAAGGTCCATGACCCCCGTCTCGGCCAGGGTCATGCTGCCGCCGTTTGCCACCGTGGCCCCTTCCGGGATGAGCTTTTCCACAAACTCCCGCACCCCGGCGGCGTCGGGCAGATACCAGCCCTCCATGTTGTTGGCCTTCAAAGCGGCGATCACCCGCTTTGCGCGCTTTTCAATGTTGTCTTTCACGGCGTCATGCATGCTTCGTTCCTCCTTGTTCTTTTGCCTTATTATAGCACATTGACAGAGAGGAAGGAACGTGTAGAATAAGAAGGAGACCCATTCTGCGAAAGAAGGAGAGCCCCCATGGCAAAACGACTGCGCGCCGGCGATGTGATCCCGGAGTTCCGCTTCGACACCCCCTATCACCCCCAGCAGAGCTTCTATGAGCTTCTGGAAGGGGAAAAGCCGGTGTTCGTTGTGTTCCTGCGAAACTTCGGCCATCCGCTCACCCGGCACTACATCATGGAATACATCAAGTCCGCCGGTTCGCTGCGCAGCGCCCGGCTGGTGTGCGTTGTGCAGACCAAGCCCCAGACCATCTCCAGGGCCATCCCCGAGGGTGCCATGCCCTACGGGCTGATGTGCGACGCCGAGAGCGTGCTCTATCGCTTCTTTGCCGTGCCCAGCGAAAAAAGCCGGATGAAGTGTTTCTCCCTCAAAGGGATGAAGATCATCAACGAAGCCAAAAAACAGGGCTTCCGCCCGAAGCCGGGGGAAGAATGGCAGCTGCCCCTGACCCTGCTGGTGGGCCCTGCGGGCCGGGTGCTCCTTGCCCATTACGGCGCCACCGTCACCGACCTGCCGGAGGACTGCGCCGCCATGGAGGAACTGGCTGCTGACCTGCTGCCCGCCCTGCCCGCCGAATGGCTGGCTGCGGCCCCCGCCGCCCCCGTGGCGGACAGCTTCAGCGCCGCCTTCGGCGCAGCCGCCGCTGTGCCCGCCGAGCCCGCGCCGGTAGCCGTGCAAGCGCCCGGTGATTCCTTCGGCACCGGGTTCGACACCCCGCTGGACGCCGCCCCGGCTCCTGTGCCGGAGCAGGCGGCCGGACCCGCCGCCGAGGAGGCGTTCGGCGCGTCGCTGGAGGAGTTTGAAGTCCCGGCCGCGCCCGCTGCCCCGGCTGCGCCTGCGGTGCAGCCCGAGGCGCCCAAGGCCCCGGCGGTGGACTTTGCCGCCCTGGGCTTCGGCCCGGGCAATTGACACGGGGAGGAACAAAAAACTTGAAACAGGATCTGAAATATCTGCCCATGCTGGCGCTCACCGCCCTCATCTGGGGCTCCGCCTTTGTGGCGCAGAGCGTGGGCAATGAGTATGTGGGCTCCTTCACCTTCAACGCGGTGCGCAGCGTGCTGGGCGGCGCGGTGCTGCTGCCCATGATGCCGCTGCTGGATCGCCTGTCCAAAAACCGGCGGGAGGCCGTGACCCCCGCCGACCGGAAGAACCTCTGGCTGGGCGGCACCCTGTGCGGTGTGGTGCTGGGCCTTGGCAGCGGCCTGCAGCAGTGGGCGCTGGAATACGCCAATGTGGGCAAGGTGGGCTTCATCACCGCCCTCTACATCATCATCGTGCCGCTGCTGGGTATCTTTTTCCACCGGCAGCCCGGCGCCCAGGTGTGGGCGGCGGTGGCCGTTGCCCTGGGCGGGCTGTATCTGCTTTGCTGGAACGGCGGCCTGGCCATCGGCCCGGGGGAGCTGCTGCTCTTCGGGTGCAGCGGCCTGTTCAGCCTGCACATCCTCATCGTGGACCACTTTTCGCCCCTGGTGGACGGCGTCAAGCTCTCCTGCATTCAGTTCTTTGTGGCGGGCCTGTTCTGCTCGGTGCCCGCGCTGCTGTTTGAACAGCCCACCCTGAGCGGCATACTGGGCGCCTGGGGCCCCATCCTCTACGCCGGCGTGCTCAGCTGCGGCGTGGCCTACACCCTGCAGGTGGTGGCGCAAAAGCATGTGGAGCCCACCCTGGCCAGCCTGACCCTGAGCCTGGAAAGCGTGTTCAGCGTGCTGGCGGGCTGGCTGCTGCTGCACCAGACCCTCACCGCCCGGGAACTGGGCGGCTGCGTGCTGATGTTCTGCGCCATCGTGCTGGCACAGCTGCCGTCGCGCAAAAAGGCGGCCAAAGCCTGAAAATCAAAAAGGCCCCGGAGCATTGCTCCGGGGTCTTTCTTTTTCTTCAGACAAGGCCCAAGGCGGCCCGGGCCAAAAACCACGCTGCCGGCGCCAGAAGCGAGGGCAGCAGGTTGAGGGTCTTTGTTTCGCGAATGTTCAAAATGGACAGGCCTGACGCGGCGATGAGCACACCGCCCACGATGGACAGCTCGCACATCACGTCGCCGCTGAAAAAGCCCTCCAGCACGCTGGCGCCCAGATAGATGGACCCCTGCCAGCAGAAGAGCACCACACCGGCGGCGCACATGCCCGGCCCGTAGGCCGAGCCCAGCACCATGAAGGTGACAAAATCCAGCGTGGCGTTGGTGAACAGGAAGGTGTGATCGCCCAAAAGAGCGCTTTGGATGGGCCCCAGGATGGACAGGCTCCCCATGCAGCACAAAAGAATGCCGGTGGAAAGCCCCTGGCTCAGCTCGGTCTTGGAAAAACGCCGCACCAGGCGGGTGAAGGCCCCGTCGATGTCCAGCGCGGTGCCGATGACGCTGCCCACCGCCAGGCTGGCAATGAACAGCACCGGAAAACGGCTCACCGAAAGGTTTTTCACCACCGTCTGCGTGCCCAGAAAAACAGCGGCAAAGCCCATGGCGGTGTAAAGCGCCTGCTGGTACTTCTCCGCGAGGCCGCGCCGCAGGGCGCTGCCCAGAAGGCTGCCCGCCAGAATGGCGGAGGTGTTTACGATGGTGCCCAGCATATGCGGCACGCGCCCCTTTCTTTTTAAAAACTCACAGCCAGTATTATAAAACGCCTGGGCGGGTGATTGCAAGGCTGTGCGTAAAATTTGCAAAAGGGGCGCGGCGCGGTTGCAACCCCCGCCGCTTTCTTCTATAATAAAGAAGATGAAGTCCCGCTTTCCGGCGGGGCCCCGAAAAAGGAGACGACGCAATGCCGAATCTGTTGATTTTAGGCGCGGGCGGCTTTGGCCGCATGATTTATGAAAATGTGCAGAGCACCCGCCAGTTTGACAAGATCGCCATGCTGGACGACGCGGCCAAAGGCCCCGAGGTGATCGGCAAACTGGTGGACTATACCACCCTGCGGGAGGAATACCCCTGCGCGGTGGCGGCGTTCGGAAACAACAAACTGCGGGTGCAGTGGGTGGACCGCCTGTTGCAGGCGGGCTTTGTTGTGCCCACCATCATCCATCCGTCGGCGGTGGTCAGCCCCTCGGCGGTGGTGGGCGCGGGCAGCTTTGTAATGCAGCGGGCAGTGGTGAACACCCACACGGTGCTGGGCAAGGGCTGCCTTGTCAACTGCGGCGCCATCATCGACCACGACACCGTGGTGGGCGACGGCGCCCACATCAGCCTGGGCAGCGTGGTCAAGGCCAACTGCCAGATCGAGCCGGGCCGCAAGGTGGAGGCGGGCGAGGTCATCTTTGCCCAGCGGCGGGTCATCGACGGCGTGGACAGCCGCGAGCTGCAGGACGCCCTCTATGCTTTCGGCTTCGGCAACCAGTGCAGCTATGTCAAGCCCTTCGGCGCGGGCCACATCAACGAGACCTATGCCGTCTACATGCCCGGCGAGGAAGGGGACGAGCTGCGCTATGTGCTGCAGCGGGTGAACACCCATGTGTTCAAGAACCCCCGCGAGGTCATGCAGAACATCTTCGGCGTCACCGAGTACCTGCGCACCGTCATCCGTGCCCAGGGCGGCGACCCCGACCGGGAGACCTTGAGCTATATCAAGACCAAGGGCGGCGAGAATTATTATCAGGACACCCGCGGCCTGCCCTGGCGCTGCTACAACTACATCCCCGACTCGGTGTGCTACCAGAGCGTGGAGACCCCCGAGCAGTTCTATCAGTCCGCCCGCAGCTTCGGCAACTTCCTCAAGCAGCTGGACGGCTACCCCATCGAGACGCTGCACGAGACCATTCCCAAATTCCACGACACCGAAAACCGTCTGCGCACCTTCAAGCGGGCGGTGCAGCGGGACGTGAAGAACCGGGTGCGCACCTGCAAAAAGGAGATCGATTTTGTGATGGAGCGCGCGGCGGACTGCAGCGTGCTGATGGACGGCCTGCGGGCGGGCAAACTGCCTTTGCGGGTGACCCACAACGACACCAAGCTCAACAACATCCTCTTTGACGCGGCCACCGGCAAGGGCATGTGTATCATCGACCTGGACACCATCATGCCGGGCCTTGCCCTCAATGACTTCGGCGATTCCATCCGCTTCGGCGCCACCCGCGCGGCGGAGGACGAGCCGGACGTGAGCAAGGTGCACTTTGAGCTGGACCTCTTTGAAGCCTACACCAAGGGCTACCTGGAAGCGGCGGGGGACGTGCTCACCGACGCGGAGAAGGAGTATCTGCCCTGGGGCGCGAAGATCATCACGCTGGAGTGCGGCATGCGCTTTTTGACCGACTACCTCCAGGGCGACGTCTACTTCAAGACCCAGTATCCCCACCACAATCTGGTGCGCTGCCGCACCCAGTTCAAGCTGGTGGCGGAGATGGAAGAGCACTTTGACGAGATGAAAGCCATCGTGAAAAAATACAGCGAAATGCCCGGGGGAGAAGCCAAATGAAACTGCTCATCGCCTCCGACCTGCACGGGTCGGCTCACTATTGTGAAAAACTGCTGGCACGCGTGGACGCCGAGCAGCCGGACAAGGTCCTGCTGCTGGGCGATCTGCTCTACCACGGCCCCCGCAACGACCTGCCCCAAGGCTACGCCCCCAAACAGGTCATCCCCATGCTCAACGGCCTGAAGGACAAGATCATCGCCGTGCGGGGCAACTGCGACGCCGAGGTGGACCAGATGGTGCTGGAGTTCCCCATCATGGCGGACTACACCACCCTGGTGCTGGAGAACGGCCGCACCCTGTTTGCCACCCACGGCCATCTCTTCGACCCGGACCACCTGCCCCCGCTGCCCGCGGGCAGCGCCTTCGCCTTCGGCCACATCCATGTGAAGCACGCCGAGCGGCAGGGCGACACCCTCATCCTGAACCCCGGCAGCGTGTCCATCCCCAAGGACGGCAGCCACAGCTACATGGTCTACGAAAACGGCACCTTCACCGCCAAGACCCTGGATGGTGAGCCGGTGGCCAGCGTGGCCTTCTGAAAAAACAAAACGCGGCGCGGAAAGAACTTCTTTCCGCGCCGCGCGCTTTTTTTGTTACCGCAGGCTGTCTCCGGCGATGGAAACAAGGCGCTCCTCGTCCAGCACCTGCAGGCTGCCCCGGCCCAGCTTCACCAGGCCCTCGGCGGAAAAATACCGCAGCATGCGGGTGATGACCTCCCGGGCGCTGCCCAGGTGCTGGGCGATGGCGTCGTGGGTGAGGGTCAGCGTGTCCGACCCGGTCAGGCGGCTCTCCTCCACCAGAAAGGCGGCCAGCCGGCTGTCCAGATGTTTGTAGAGGATCTGGTCCAGCAGCCACATCACGTCGGAAAAGCGGCTGGCGATAAGCTCGGTGGTGAAGTTTGCCACCGCCGCCGACTGGCGCATCAGCTCTTTATACACCGGGGCGGGGATACGCCAGAACACCGTGTCCTGCTCCGCCTGCACCGAGATGTCGAATTGCAGGCTGTTCAGCATGCAGTAGGCGCTCATCAGGCACACGTCCCGACTGAACAGCCGGTAGAGGGTGACCTGCCGCCCGTCCTCCGACAGAGAGAACCCCCGCAGCTGGCCGCTCACCAGCACCAGCAGACCCACGCAGTCGGCGGTGCCGTTGTGGATGACCTCGCCCTTTTTCACATGTTCCAGCGTGGCGGTGCCCTCCAGCTTTGCCTGCTGCTGGGCGGTCAGCTCTTTCCAGAAGGGCAGATATTCCCGAAATTCCATGCCGCGCGCCTCCTTTTCTGTCTGCTCACAGGCTCAAAAGGCCCAGATGTTCCAAAAGTACCTTCACACCGATGAGGATGAGCACCACGCCGCCCGCCAGCTCCGCGCCGCCCTTGTAGCGCGCGCCGAACCGGTGGCCCACCCAAACGCCCACAGCGGACAGGCAGAAGGTGGTCACGCCGATGAAGCTCACCGCCCAGAGGATCTTCACGTCCAGCAGCGCCAGGCTCACCCCGGCGGCCAGCGCGTCAATGCTGGTGGCCACCGCCAGCGGCAGCATTTCTTTGGGGGAGAAACCTTTGTCCGCCGGGCAGGCTTGCTCCCGGGACTCCCGGATCATCCCCACGCCGATGAAGGCCAGCAGGCCGAACACCACCCAGTGGTCAAAGCCGCTGATGAAGCGGGCGAACTGAGCGCCCAGAATGAAGCCCAGCAGGGGCATGAGGGCCTGGAAACCGCCGAAATAAAGGCCGGTGATGACCATGTGGCCCGATTTCAGTTTGGGCTGGCTGAGCCCCTTGCAGATGGATACGGCGAAGGCGTCCATGGAAAGCCCCACCGCCAGAATGAACAGTTCCGCCAGACTCATGCAAAAACCACCTCGTCACGCCGTGCGGCGCAGATTGTAGAGAAAATTTGCCGCCGCCGTGGCGACGATGATCAGATACCCCAGCCAGCTCAGGCCGTCGGGCACCTGCCTGAAGAACAAAAAGCCCAGCAGCGCAGAGAAGAGGATCTGGGAATAATCAAACACCGAGATCTCCCGCGCCGGGGCGCAGCTGTAGGCGGCGGTGATGGAAAACTGGGCAAACGCCGCCGAAAGCCCCACCAGAAAAAGAATGCCCAGCTGGGCGGAGGTCATGGGCACGAACTCCGCCAACATCATCGGCCCGGTCACCAGACAGGAGAACAGGGAAAAGCAGAACACGATGAAGGGCCCCGGCACGCCGCGGGTGCCCAGCAGATGGACCATGGTGTAGGCAAAGCCTGCGCCAAAGCCTCCCAAAAGGCCGATGAGCGCCGGGAAAAGGGTCATGTTCTGGCCGGTGGGCTTCACCACCAGCAGCACCCCGCAGAAAGCCGCCGCCACCGCTCCCAGCTGGAAGGGGGTCAGCTTTTCCTTGAGCAGCAGGGCGCTCAGCACAATGGCGAAGAAGGGGCTCATCTTGTTGAGCATGGAGGCGTCCGCCAGCAGCAGATGGTCCACCGCATAGAAGTTGCACAGCACGCCCAGCGTGCCGAAGGAAGAGCGCAGGAACATATACCACCAGTCGGCCTTTTCCATCTTCACGGCGGGGCGTTTTTTCACCAGCACCGCCGCCGCGAAGAACAGCGCCACCAAATTGCGGAAAAAGCTTTTTTGCACGGCGGGCAGGTCCCCCGCCAGCCGCACCAGCAGCGCCATCAGCGCAAAGAAAAACGCCGACAGCAAAATGTAAAACACGCCTTTGTATCGTTTGTCCAACAAAACGGCCTCCCGGAAAATCTGTAAAACGGTATAATTATAGCAACGAGCGGCCCGAAAGTAAAGGGAATCGCCCCCTGGGACAGGCGGCAAAAAAATGCTTGCATTCGGCAGACGGCTGTGATATAATACAACTCGCAGCCGGTGCGCAGGTGTCGTACAACGGCTAGTACATCAGCCTTCCAAGCTGAGGACGTGGGTTCGACTCCCATCACCTGCTCCAACAGCGGTTCGGCTGGCGCATGATATGCGGATGTGGCGGAATTGGCAGACGCGCTAGATTCAGGTTCTAGTGGGGGCAACTCCATATGGGTTCAAGTCCCTTCATCCGCACCAGCGGCCCCGGTTTTTGACCGGGGCCGTTTTCTTTTTGAAAAACGGAAAGGGGAGAGGTGCATGGCAAAACTGGAAAAGGCCCTTGGCGGCGATTTCGACGCGCTGCTGGCCCGCATTGAACAGGGCATTCTGGAGGGCAGCGTTTCCGCCTCGCTGGAAGCTTCCAGCGATTTTTCCGAGGCCGGCGCCCGGTGCAGCGTGCGGGTGTTCGAGCGGTTCAGCTACGCCGGCGGCAACCGCCTGAGCATGAACGTGACCCTGTTCCAAAGCGGCGAAGGGCCCATCCACCTCTCCGCCATCACCGCCGGCGGCAGCCAGGCGCTGTTCGTCAAGATCAACACCTGGGGCGAGGAGGCTTTTCTGGACAAGCTCCGGGAGCTGCTGTGAACCGGATATAAAATGAAAAGCCCCCGCAGGCTGTTCAGCCTGCGGGGGCTTTTTTGCCCGAGGGGCCGTCACCCCACCTGATAGATGACATATTCTCCCTGGCGGAACACCTCGGTGCAGTTGCTCTGATACCAGCCCTCGTCGGCGGCGAACTCATTGCGCTCAAAGCCGCTGAACACCACATAGTCCACGCCCCACTCCTCCAGCAGGGCGACGCCGGGCGTTTCGTACATCGCCTTTGCCGCCGCCTGCTGGTCGGCGTAGTTGAGACCGTGGTAATAGAGATAGCTGGGGCTGCCGCAGAGCACCGTGCGCCCCGCAAGGCTGGCCACCGCATTGATGTGCTGGGTGCCGGTCAAAAACAGGGCGTGGGGGTCGGTCTCCTCCTTTGCCCATTCGCCCGCGGCGATGGCGTCGGCGGAAAACTGCTGGTATTCGCTCACCAGTTCCCGCCCCACCGTGAGCACGCTGCCAAAGGTGGCCAGAAACACCAGAACGCTTGCCAGCGCAGCCCCGGCGGCCTTTCGGGGCAGTTTTTTCACCAGCCGGCAGATCAGGCCCGCCGCCAGAATGCAGCCCAGCAAATGCCAGACGAATAGCAATTTGTTGTTGTCATAGTCGTTGGGCTGAAACACCACAAACTCGCTCAGAAGCAGGATGGCCAGCCCGCCGCCGTAGAACCAGCGCAGGGCCTTGTCCGCGGCGATGAAGGCCGGGATGAGCAGGAGATACACCACCCCGATGTTCTTGATGTAGAACCAGAAGTAGTTGTCCCCCTCATTGGCCCAGTTGAAGGAAAGGCGCAAAAACCGCTCGCCGCCCTGCACGCCCGGCAGGATCTCCCCCAGCATTTGAGGCAGCCAGGCAGCGGCGCACACTGCCGCCAGTGCCAGCCAGGGGAGGAGGGCGGCGCGGCTGCGGCCGGTGAGCAGCTGGCGGAAAAACAGCACCCCGCAGATGAGCACCAGCGCCAGCGCGGCGTGGGTCTGGGTGAGGGGCAGGGGCGCGGCCAGCAACGCCAGGCCGGGCCAGAGCTCCCGCCGGCCTTCCAGGGCGAAGGCCGCCAGCAGCGCCAGGGCGGGGAAGAGCAGCGCCCAGCCGAACAGGGTGGCCCGCTGGGGCACCAGCATATCCACAATGGGGTTCACCCAGCGGATGTTCTCCTGCACATAGTTGGTGGGTGTCTCGTAAAAAGCGGTGAAAATGCGGGTGAAGTTGCCCTTTTCGCCGCCGAGGAAATAGACAAAGCCAAAGCCGCTGCCCATGAAGAACAGCCAGAAGGCAAGGCTGGCCGCTCCCGCGCTTTTCAAAAGGCGCTTTGCCAGCAGCCACGCCCCGCCGAACACGGCGGGCAGCGCCGCCAGCTGGGGCAGCAGGCAGGCGAACTTCAGCCCCGCCCCCAGCAGCAGGGACACGGCGGACACGCTTTCGCCCAGATAGTGATAGCCCGCCACCGTCTGCCCCGCCAGCAGCGAAAAGCCCGGCGGGAAATCCCCCTGCTGGGCCAGCGCCTGAATGAGGGCCAGGTGCATGGGCAGGTCTCCGTAGGTGCTCTGGCCGCACCAGTAGGCCCCGTCTTTTAAATAAAGAGTGTGGGTGAACAGCAGCCATCCGGTGAGGGCCAGCGCCGGCAGAAGGCACAGCCAGAACCCCCGCTCCACCTTCCGGTCCATGGCTGTGCCCGCGGCGGGCAGCCAGCCCCACACTGCCAGCGCCGCCGTCACCGCCAGAGCGGTGAGCGCGGCGGGCAGGGTGAAGCGGAAGACCAGCGCAGCCAGCGCGGGCAGCGCGGCCAGCAGCGCTGTGGCAAAGGCGCTGGCGAACACCACCCGCTCCTGCACATCCGAATGGGGCACAAGGCGGCGGGCAAGGCCCGCCCCCGCCGCCAGGAACACCCCCATATAAACAAGGCTCAGCACATTGCCCATCATATGCCCTCCAGATCAAAGGGAGGCGTGTATTCCTCCTTTGCGCTGCTCTTTTCCTGCATGTAGCCTTCCGTCAGGCCCAGCTCCACCGCCCGGTCGATGACCTGCCGGTACTCCCAGGTGGAGACCCGCCGGTCCAGCGGCTTCATTTCTTTCGCCTTATAAAAAGGTGTGTACTGGCTCATCAGGCTGGGGATGAAGCTGCCTTTGGACAGGGTGGCCATCCAGTCCAGCACCGCCCGGCTGTCCGCCAGGGCGCCCGGCAGCGCCAGGTGGCGCAGGATGACTCCCCTTTGCAGATAGCCTTCCCCGTCGAACACCGGCGGGCCCGCCTGTTCCAGCATGGCCTTTACCGCGGCTTCGCAAACAGTGAAATAATCTGCCGCATCGGAATACTTTTTGGAGATTTCCGGCGAAATATACTTAACGTCGCAAAGCCATACGTCCACATAACCCTTCAAAGCGGCCACGGTCTCCAATGTTTCGTAACCGCCGGTGTTCCACACCACGGGCAGGGTCAGGCCCTTTACGCGGGCCGAGTCCAGCGCGGCGGTCACCCAGGGCAGCCACTGGGTGGCGGTGACCAGATTGAGGTTTGCCGCGCCCTTTGCCTGCAGTTCCAGAAAAATGTCCGAAAGGCGCGCTTCGTCGATGTCCCTGCCCAGGCCCTGCTGGCTGATGGCATAGTTCTGGCAGTAGCAGCAGCCCAGGGAGCAGCCGGTGAAGAACACCGTGCCGCTGCCTTTTTCGCCGCTGATACAAGGCTCCTCCCAGAAGTGGAGGGCTGCCCGGGCGGCGCGAAGCTGCCCGCCGGCGCCGCAGCGGCCGGGGCGTTTGGTGCGGTCCGCGCCGCAGCGGCGGGGGCACAGTTCGCAGTGGGTGGGGATGATCATGGGACACGACCTTTCGCTGGGGATTTAAATTTTCCGTGAACATTGTACCATATTTCACCCCCGGTGTGGTATAATGGCCCTGAAAGCTGATCGTGCAATCTTTTCCCGCAAAAAGACAAATGAAAGGACGGATGTCATGCGATCCGGTGCGGATAAGCTGCGCAAAGATCTGAAATACCTCACCCTGCTGGCGCGGGAGTACCCCTCCATCGCCAGCGCCTGCAGCGAGATCATCAACCTGCAGGCCATCCTCAAGCTGCCAAAGGGCACCGAGCATTTTATGAGCGACCTCCACGGGGAGGCCGAAGCCTTCACCCACATTATGAACAACGCCTCCGGGGTCATCAAGGAAAAGGTGGACCGGGTGCTGGGGGAGGAGGTGAGCGCGGAGGAACGGGCGGAATTCGCCACCCTCATTTATTACCCGAACCGCAAGCTGGATGAGCTGAAGGCACGCCGGACCGACCTGCCCGCCTGGTACCGCCAGACCCTCTTCCGCCTCATCGACGTCTGCCGGGTGGTGTCCAGCAAGCACACCCGCAGCTTCGTGCGCAAGCGGCTGCCCAAAAACTACGCCTACATTCTGGACGAACTGCTCCACGCCCATTTCGAGGACCACGACAAGGAGTTCTATTACAGCGAGATCCTGAACAGCATTCTGGCGGTGGGCCGGGCGGACGACTTCATCGAAGCGCTGTGCGAGCTCATCAAAACGCTGGCGGTGTTCAAGCTGCACATCCTGGGCGACATCTACGACCGGGGCCCCCGGCCGGACCTCATCATGGAGCAGCTGATGGCCCACCACTCGGTGGACATCCAGTGGGGCAACCACGACGTGGTCTGGATGGGCGCGGCGGCGGGCAGCCCCGTCTGTATCGCCACCGTGCTGCGCACCACCCTGGCCTACAACAACCTGGAAGCGGTAGAGGACGGCTACGGGATCAACACCCGCCCCCTGGCGCTTTTTGCCGAAAACACCTACCGCGACTGCGACATCCACCATTTTTATCCTAAGGTGGACGAGAGCCGCGGACCCTACCACCGCAGCGAACTGGCCCGTGTGGCCCGCATGCACAAGGCCATCGCCGTCATCATGTTCAAGCTGGAGTGCGCCGTCATCGACCGCAACCCGGACTTTGAGCTGGAAGGGCGGGACTTTCTGCGGCGTATCGACTTTGCGGCGGGCACCGTGGAGGTGGAGGGCAAACGCTACCCCCTGCAGGACGACGACCTGCCCACCGTGGACCCGGCGGACCCCGCCCGCCTCACCCCTGCCGAGGAGGAGGTGCTGGCTTCGCTGCAGCGCTCCTTCACCGACAGCGAGCGGCTGCAGCGCCATGTGCGCTTTCTCTACGCCAAGGGCGGCGTGTACCACATTGAGAACGGGAACCTGATGTTCCACGGTGCCATCCCCCTCACCGAGTCCGGCGGCTTCCAGGTGGAGACCTTCGAGCAGCACGGATACGCGGGCAGGGCGCTGATGGACTACTGTGACGAGCGGGCCCGGCGGGCCTATTTCTCCCCCGAGGGCAGCGAGGCCTGGCAGACCGGCTGCGACTTTTTGTGGTATCTGTGGTGCGGCAAGCTCTCGCCCCTCTACGGCCGGGCCAAGATGACCACCTTCGAGCGCCTCTTTGTGGCGGACAAAGCCACCCACGCCGAGCCCAGCAACCCCTATTACCGCTTTGTCAACGACACCCGCATGGACCGGGCCATTCTGGCGGAGTTCGGCCTGGACCAGACCCGCAGCCACATCGTCAACGGCCATGTGCCGGTGCGGGCTGTGGAAGGGGAGACCCCGGTGAAGGGGTCCGGCCGGATGATACGGATCGACGGCGGCTTCTGCCGCGCTTACCACGAAAGGACCGGCATTGCGGGCTACACCCTGGTCTACAACAGCCGCGGCCTCTCCCTGCGGGCCCACCAGCCCTTTGAAACGGTGGAGAAGGCCATCAAAGAAAACCTGGACATCGTTTCCAGTGTGGACATGTTCGAGACCACCAAAAACCGCGTGCTGGTGGGCGACACCGACAACGGCCGCAAGCTGGCCGCCGACGTGGAGGACCTCAAGCGCCTGGTGGCCGCCTACCAGACCGGTCTTGTGAAAGAGCGCCCCGAGGGCTGACGAGCCCTGTTCCATAAATTTCATTCAAAAGGAGAGAACTGTTATGTCTACCCCCCACAACAAGGCCGAACTGGGCCAGATCGCCAAAACCGTGCTCATGCCCGGCGACCCGCTGCGGGCCAAATTCATCGCCGAGACCTTCCTGGAAAACCCCGTGCTCTTCAACGACGTGCGCGGCATGCTGGGCTACACCGGCACCTACCAGGGCAAGCAGGTGAGCGTGATGGGCAGCGGCATGGGCATGCCCAGCATTGGCATTTACTCCCATGAGCTCTATGCCCAGTACGGCGTGGAGAACATCATCCGGATCGGCTCCGCCGGCTCCTACACCGAAAAAGCCAAGCTCTACGACGTGGTGCTGGCCACCGCCGCCTACTCCGAGAGCAGCTTTGCCAAGACCATGTCCGGCTTTGAGGGCGACACCACCCTGCCCAGCGCCGAGCTGAACGACCGCCTGCGCAAAAGCGCCGCCGAGCAGGGCATTCCCCTGGTGGAAGGCGTCATCCACTCCAGCGACGTGTTCTACCGCCACGATGACCGCAAAGATCCCACCTACTGGGAAGTCCTGCGGGACGAAAAGGGCTGCGTGGCAGTGGAGATGGAGAGCTTTGCCCTCTTCCACAACGCGGCGGTGCTGGGCAAAAAGGCCGCCTGTATCCTCACCATCTCCGACAGCTTCGTCAGCCCGGAGATTACCACGCCTGAGCAGCGCCAGACCACCTTCACCAACATGATGAAGATCGCCCTGGGCGCCGCCGAATAAAGGAGGAACGCCCCCATGACCAAACAGGAACTCATCCGTGCAGCCTTTGCCGCCCGGGAAAAAGCCTACACCCCCTATTCTCATTTCAAGGTGGGCGCGGCGCTGGAAGCCAAGGACGGCCGGGTGTTCACCGGCTGCAACATCGAAAGCGCCACCTACACCCCCACCTGCTGCGCCGAGCGCACGGCTTTGGTCAAAGCAGTGAGCGAGGGCGTGCGGGTATCGCCATCGTGGGCTCCGCCGAGGGCAAGGTGAACACTCTGGTCACCTCTCCCTGCGGGGTGTGCCGCCAGTTCCTCTATGAGTTCGGCGGCGACGATTTGGAAGTCATCCTGGCCAAAAGCGAGGAGGACTATCTGGAGATGACCCTGGGCGAGCTTTTGCCCATCGGGTTCGGGCCGGCCAACCTGGAGTGAAAAAGCGCTTTGCGGCGCGGAAAAACACGGTTCGTTCCGGCTGGTGTAACTTTTTGTAACTGCCCCTTTTGGCGCCAAACGATTGAAAACCGGGGCCGGGGGCTGTATACTTGTATTGCGCGGCCGGGCATGTGAGCGCCCGGCACACAAAAATCGGCTGGCCCGTCGGGCCGCACCCGCGGCGCGGCATGCCGCCGGCCGAAAAGAGAAAAGGAGAGTCAAGCATGAAGAAGTTTATCGCTCTTGTTATGGCTGCGGCGATGGCTCTGTCTCTGGCTGCTTGCGGCGGCGCCCCTGCCTCCACCAGCACCCCTGCCAGCGAGCCCACCTCCGCCTCCACCCCTGCCAGCGAGCCTGAGCAGACCGACGCTGTGTCCGCCGATGACATCGAGGACAACATGACCAGCGCCGACGGCACCTATGAGATCGCCTTCATCACCGATGTGGGCCAGCTGAAGGACAAGTCCTTCAACCAGGGCACCTACGACGGCGTCAAGCTGTACGCCGCTGCCAACGGCCTGAGCTACAAGTACTATCAGCCCGCCAACGGCGACCAGGCCACCGACGACGACCGTTACAACGCCATGAAGGCCGCTGTTGAGGGCGGCGCCAAGGTGGTCGTTTGCGCCGGCTTCATGCAGGAAGGTGCGTTGCGCCGTGCCGCCAATGAGTTCCCCGACATCCCTTTCATTTTTATCGACGGTTATCCCTTGCAGGCCAAGGCAACCGAGTATGACAACGCGGGTAATGCGCTACCCAACGATAGCCCGATCCTGACCAATGTGGCTGCCATCGCTTTCCAGGAAGAGCAGGCCGGCTACTTCGCCGGCTACGCCGTTGTGAAGGACGGCTTTGAGAAGCTGGGCTTCTCCGGTGGCGGCGGCGGTAACAATCCCGCCTGCTGCCGCTTCGGCTATGGCTTCGTGCAGGGCGCCAACGCTGCCGCTGCCGAGTTGGGCAAGACTGTTGATATGAACTATTCTTGGGAGCATGGAGCCAACTTCTCCGCTTCTCCTGATCTGCAGACCATGATGGAAGGCTGGTACGCCAACGGCACCGAGATCGTGTTCGCCTGCGGTGGTTCCATGTTCCAGTCCATCTCTGCTGCTGCTTCCGCCAACGACGGCTACGTTGTGGGCGTTGACGTGGACCAGTCCGCTCAGTCCGACACCGTTGTGACCAGCGCCATGAAGGGCCTGGCCGACGCTGTGCAGTGGGCTGTTGCCAAGGTCTACGACGGCACCTTCTCCGAGATCGGCGGCGTTGCCACCAGCCTGGGCGTTGCCGAGCATGCTGTGGGCCTGCCCACCGCCGAGAGCTCCTGGCGTTTTGAGACCTTCACCGCGGAAGAGTACAACGCTCTGTACGAGCAGGTCCTGAACGGCGAGCTGACCATCGACAGCGACTACAACAACCTGGAGCAGGAGTACTCCAACCTGAACCTGAACATCATCTGATCGTATCTCTTGATGTGAACAGCGGGGGCGAAGGCAGTTGCCTTCGCCCCCCGCTTTTTGCGTCGGTGAACGGGCGGGAAATTTCTTGTGTTTTGCCCGGGCCTACGGTATAATAAAACTGTTACAAACGCACATTTTATGCGGAGGAGGCGGGACCAGAATCATGCAAACCGAGAACATCATCGAGATGTTGCACATCACCAAAGAGTTCCCCGGTATCATCGCCAACGACGACATCACCCTCCAGTTGCGGCGGGGTGAGATCCACGCCCTGCTGGGCGAAAACGGCGCAGGCAAATCCACGCTGATGAGCGTGCTGTTCGGCCTGTACCAGCCGGAACAGGGCGAGATCCGCAAGAACGGCGAAGTGGTGAAGATCAACAACCCCAACGACGCCACAGCCCTTGGGATCGGTATGGTGCACCAGCACTTCAAACTGATCGACGTGTTCACCGTGCTGGACAACATCATCCTGGGCGCCGAGACCACCCGCATGGGCTTTTTGCAGAAAAAGGAAGCCCGGGCGAAGGTGCAGGCCCTCTCGGAGAAGTACGGCCTGAAGGTGGATCTGGACGCCAAGGTGGAAGACATCACCGTGGGCATGCAGCAGCGCGTGGAGATCTTGAAAATGCTCTACCGCGACAACGAGATCCTCATCTTCGACGAGCCCACCGCCGTGCTCACGCCCCAGGAGATCGACGAGCTGATGAGCACCATGCGGGAGTTTGCCAAAGAGGGCAAGAGCATTCTTTTCATCTCCCACAAGCTCAACGAGATCATGGCCGTGGCCGACCGGGTCACCGTTCTGCGCAAGGGCAAGTACATCGGCACCGTGAACACCGCCGAGACGGACAAGCAGTCCCTCTCCAACATGATGGTGGGCCGTCCCGTGCAGCTGGAAGTGGTCAAACAGCCCGCCAAGCCCGGCGATGTGGTGCTCAAGGTGGAGAACTTCTCCATGCCCGGCAAGGGCGGCCACAAGCACAACGCCGTGAAGGACGTGAGCTTTGAGGTGCGCGCGGGCGAGATCGTGTGTATCGCCGGTATCGACGGCAACGGCCAGACCGAGTTCATCCACGGCCTCACCGGCCTGGAAAAATCGAACGGCGGCCACATCACCCTGTGCGGCAAGGACATCACCCATGCCTCCATCCGCCACCGGGGCGAGAACATGAGCCACATCCCCGAAGACCGCCACAAGCACGGCCTGGTGCTGGATTTCACCCTGGAACAGAACATGGTGCTTCAGACCTATCAGGAGCCCCGTTTCCAGAATTTTGGCTTCATCAATGACGGCGCGGTGCGCTCCTATGCCGAAAAGCTCATTGAGCAGTACGACGTGCGCAGCGGCCAGGGCCCTGTGACCATCGCCCGCAGCATGTCCGGCGGCAACCAGCAGAAGGCCATCATCGCCCGCGAGCTGGACCGCCAGAAGCCCCTGGTGGTGGCGGTGCAGCCCACCCGCGGCCTGGACGTGGGCGCCATCGAGTACATCCACGGCCAGCTGGTGGCCCAGCGGGACGCCGGCAAGGCGGTGCTGCTGGTCAGCCTGGAACTGGACGAGGTGATGAGCCTCGCCGACCGCATTCTGGTGATGTACGAGGGCGAGATCGTGGGCGAGCTTGATCCCAAAGCCACCACGGTGCAGGAGCTGGGCCTCTACATGGCCGGCGCAAAACGAGCAAAGAAGGAGGGTGAGGGCGCATGAACGGAGGACTTTCCAAACTGTGGCAGAAGGACGGCACCAAATCGGTGCTGGCCTCGCTGATCTCCATTCTCATCGGCATGGCCGTGGGCGGCGTCATCATCCTGGTGGTGGGCCTGGGCAATAAGAATCTGGGCCTTTCCGGCGCGTGGGAGGGCATTCGCCTGGTGTTCGGCGGCCTGTTCAGCACCGGCCGCAACGCCGCCGGCCAGCTGACCTTTGGCTTCAATCCCACCAGCGTGGGCAACATGCTCTTCCGGGCCACCCCGCTGATCCTCACCGGTCTGTCGGTGGCGGTCGCCTTCAAGACCGGCCTGTTCAACATCGGCGCCCCCGGCCAGTATCTGATGGGCACCGCTGCCACCCTCATGCTGGCGCTGGGCATTCCCACCGAAGTGGTGCCCGCTCCGCTGGTGTGGGTCATCGCCTTTTTGGGCGGCATGCTGGCGGGCGCTTTGTGGGGCTGCATTCCCGGTATCGTCAAGGCCTTCCTGAACATCAACGAAGTGCTGGCCTGTATTATGACCAACTGGATCGCCGCCAACCTGGTGACCTGGATGTTCGACGGCAGCAATTACCGCAACCTGGTGGAGAACACCAAGAGCGGCTATATCTACAAAACCAGCTACAACGGCGTGCAGACCGCCAAACTCGGTCTGGACAAGCTGTTCCCCGGCTCTCAGGTGAACGGCGGGATCATCGTGGCCATCGTCATCGCCATTCTGGTCTACGTTCTGATGAACAAGACCACCCTGGGCTATGAGCTGAAGGCCTGCGGCGCCAACCGCCATGCGGCGCGCTATGCCGGTATCAGCGACAAGCGAAACATCGTGCTGAGCATGGCCATCGCCGGCGCGCTGTCCGGCGCTGCCGCTTCCCTCTATTATCTTGCCGGCAACACCGAGTTCTTCTGGTCCACCTACCAGACCCTGCCCGCCACCGGCTTCAACGGTATCCCTGTGGCCCTTCTGGCGGCCAGCAACCCCATCGGCGTCATCTTCACCGGCTGCTTCATGTCCATGCTGGACATCGTGGGCCTGCAGCTGACCAACCTGACAGCTTACAACGAGTACATCACCGACGTCATCATCGCCGTGATCGTGTACCTCAGCGCTTTCTCGCTGGTCATCAAACTGTGGCTCAGCGGCCGCGGCAAAAAGCACAAGGCAGCCCCCGCGGAGGCTGCCGCCGCCCCGGCTCCCGCGCCGGACACACCGGCTGCCGCCCCTGACGGGGCCCAGGACGCGAAAGGAGGCGAGGCGAAATGACCTTTCTGATCCAACAGACTCTGACCTACGCTGTGCCTCTGATGATCGTGGCGCTGGCGGGCGTTTTCGCCGAACGCAGCGGTATCATCAACCTGGCTCTGGAAGGTATCATGATCTTCGGCGCCTTCATTGGCGTGCTGTTCGTCAACCTCACCCAGAAGGCGGGCGTCTTTGCCGAGGCAAAGGCCGCCGGCGACTGGGTGGCCCTGCAGGGCTTCATGGTGCTGGCCATGGCCGTGGCCGCTCTCATGGGCGCGGTGTTCTCGCTGCTGCTCTCCTTCGCCTCGGTGAACCTGAAGGCGGACCAGACCATCGGCGGCACCGCTCTGAACCTGCTGGCTCCCGCCCTGGTGCTCTTCTTCATCCGTATCATTGCCAACCAGAACACCCTGCAGATGGCTGAGGGCGACTCCGCCAGCTGGTTCATGATCAAGAAGAGCTTCTTTGGCTATGGCCGCGGCGATGAGATGGGCTTCTTCGGCCGCACCTTCATCGACAAGACCTATCTTGCCACCTACATCTGCATTCTGCTGTTCATCCTGCTGTCCATCCTGCTCTACAAGACCCGCTTTGGCCTGCGCCTGCGCAGCTGCGGCGAGAATCCTCAGGCAGCGGACTCCCTGGGTATCAACGTCTACGTCATGCGCTACGCCGGCACCACCATTTCCGGCGCGCTGGCCGGCATGGGCGGTTTTGTCTACGCGCTGACCACCGCCAACTGCGCCTCCACCGGCGACGTGGCGGGTTTCGGCTTCCTGGCCCTGGCCGTTATGATCTTCGGCAACTGGAAGCCCCTGAACATTGCGGGTGCGGCGCTGCTGTTCGGCCTGTTCAAGTGCATTGCCGCCTCCTACGCCAGCATTGACATCAACGGCGACGGCGTGTTCCTGCTGGCCGACCTGGGGATCAGCCCCCACTTCTACCGCATGCTGCCCTACCTCATCACCCTGCTGGTGCTGGCCTTCACGAGCAAGAAGAGCCGCGCCCCCAAGGCGGAGGGTATTCCCTACGACAAGAGCACCCGCTAAAGGCGGGCAGACTCAAAGCATGCCTTCTGCGGGCGCCGCGAAAACGCGGCGCCCGCTTTTCCTTAAAACAAAATGTCAAAAACTCTTGACACGAACCGCTGCCCGTGGTATGCTGATGATGTCAAAAGGATTTGACATTTTAAAAAGGAGGCAGCGCAATGGATCCTGTAACGCAAGGCATGTTCACGTGGGAAAACTTTTTCCTGATTCTGTTCGGGCTTTTTCTGCTGGGCACCATCCTTCTGGATGTGGCCATGGTGGTCTCGCTGGTGCGGGTGGGGGATGAGCGCCGCCAGCTCATCGTCTGGAAGGCCGGGGCCTTCACTCTGCTCATCACGGTGCTGACCCAGGTGTTCGACGTGGTGGAGGCGGTGGTGTTGGCCAAGAAGCTGCAATCCAACCCCTTCATTGATCTCAGCGTCACCGCGGTGACCTACTTTGTGGTGCTGCTGGTGCTGAAGAAACGGTACGGTGATTTCGAACGTGGAAAATAAGATTCGCGAAATGCGCAGGGAAAAGGGCCTTTTGCAGGAGCAGCTGGCCAAAAAGTGCGGCGTTTCCCGCCAGACCATCAACGCCATCGAGAACAACAAATACGACCCCACCCTGGCGCTGGCTTTCAAGCTGGCCCAGGAACTGGGCACCACCGTGGACGAGTTGTTCACACCGGGCTGAGGGGGAGAAAACACATGCACCGCTTTTTTGCCTCCACCAAAAACACCCGGGCCATCCTGCCGGGCAGCCTGCGCTACATCCGCAGCGACGTGCCTTTGCGGGTGACCGAGGAAGAAAAACAGTGGCTCATCGGCCACAACATCACCACGGCGGTGGACCTGCGCACAGAGCGGGAGCGGGCGGCAAAGCCCTGCCCTCTGGAGCAGGACGGGCGCTTTCACTATCTGCGCTTGCCTGTGACCGGCGGCGACGTCCTTCCCGAAAGCCCCGCAGAGGTGGCTCAGTCCTACATCAACATGGCGGACGGGCAGATGGAATATATCCTGGAAACCATTTCCGAAGCACCGGGCAACGTGCTCTTCTTCTGCACCGCCGGCAAAGACCGCACCGGCGTGGTGGCGGCCCTGCTGCTGCGGCGGGCCGGCTGTTCCGAGGAATACATCCTGCAGGACTATCTCCTCTCAGGCCAAAACCTTGCCGCCGACCTGGAACAGTATGCCCGGTCAAATCCCGGTGTCGATCTGGCAGTCATCACTCCCCGCCGCGAAACGATGGAGCGGTTCCTCCACTCCGTCACCCTTTGAAGGAATTTCGCCCCCGCCCAAAGTGCGGGGGCTTTTTTGAACGCTTTTTAAATTTTGTGTGAAACCCCTTGCTTTTTTGTGCAAAACGCGGTATAGTTAATTAGCACTCTAATATAGAGAGTGCTAAAGTTATCTTACATGAGATTTGACATAAAGGGAGCGAACACACATGGCAGTGAAACAATTCAAAGCCGAAAGCAAAAAGCTGCTGGACCTGATGGTCAACAGTATCTACTCCAACAAGGAGATCTTTCTGCGCGAGCTGATCAGCAACGCCAGCGACGCCATTGACAAGCTCTATTTCAAAAGCCTCACCGACCATTCGGTGCCCAGCCGCAAGGAGGACTATAAGATCCACCTGACGCTGGATAAGGAAAACCGCACCATCACCCTCACCGATAACGGCATCGGCATGACCAAGGAGGAGCTGGAAAAGAACCTGGGCACCATTGCCCGCAGCGGCAGCTTCGACTTCAAGAAAGAGAACAAGGCCGATGACATCGACATCATCGGCCAGTTCGGCGTGGGCTTCTACTCCGCCTTCATGGTGGCCAGCCAGGTCACGGTGATCAGCCGGGCCTATGGCAGCGACACCGCCTGGAAGTGGGAGAGCAAGGGCGCCGAGGGCTACACCATCACCGAGGCGGATAAGCCCGAGGTGGGCACCCAGGTCATCCTGGTGGTGAAGGAGAGCACCCCCGAGGAAAATTACGACCGCTTCCTGGACGAGTACACCCTGGTGGGCATTGTCAAAAAGTACAGCGATTATGTGCGCTATCCCATCCAGATGTACCGGGAAAAGACCCGCCAGAAGGAAAAGCCCGCCGACGCCGGTGAGGATTACACCCCCGAGTATGAGACCTACACCGAGCTGGAGACCCTCAACAGCATGGTGCCTCTGTGGAAGCGCACGAAGGGCGAAGTGACCGGCGAGGAGTACAACCAGTTCTATAAGGACAAGTTCTACGACTTCACCGACCCCGCCCGGGTCATCGTGAGCCGCACCGAGGGCACCGCCACCTACAACGCGCTGCTGTTCATCCCCGGCCGCGCGCCTTACGACTACTACACCCGCGACTATGAAAAGGGCCTGCAGCTCTACGCCAGCGGCGTGCTCATCATGGAAAAGTGCGCGGATCTTCTGCCGGACCACTTCAGCTTCGTCAAGGGCGTGGTGGACAGCCAGGACCTCAGCCTCAACATCAGCCGTGAAATGCTGCAGCAGGACGGGCGGCTCAAGCTCATCCGCACCAGCCTTGAAAAGAAGATCAAGAACGAGCTGAACGCCATGAAAACTGGCGAGCGGGAGAAGTACGAGGAGTTCTTCAAGAACTTCGGCCGCCAGCTGAAATACGGCTGCTACGCCGACTACGGCATGCACGCCGACCAGCTGAAGGACCTGCTGCTGTTCTACAGTGCCCGGGAGAAGAAGATGGTCACCCTGGCGGAGTATGTGGAGAAGATGGGCGAAGACCAGAAATTCATCTACTACGCCGCCGGCGACTCGGTGGACCGTCTGGCCAAACTGCCCGCCGCCGAACTGGTGCTGGAGAAGGGCTTCGACGTGCTGCTGCTCACCGAGGACGTGGACGAATTCTGCCTGCAAATGCTGCGGCGCTACGGCGAGAAGGATAAGGAGAAGGAGTTCAAGAACGTCTCCTCCGGCGACTTGGGTCTGGAGACCGAGGAAGAGAAGAAGGCCGCCGAGGAAAAGACCGAGGCCAACAAGCCCCTGTTCGACGCCATGAAGGAGGCGCTGGCGGGCAAGGTGGAGGCAGTGCGCCTGTCCACCCGGCTCAAGAGCCACCCGGTGTGCCTGTCCAGCGAGGGGCCCCTGTCCCTGGAGATGGAGAAGGTGCTCTCCGCCATGCCCGGCGCGGAGGGCGCGCCCAAGAGCCAGAAGGTGCTGGAGATCAACGCCGACCATCCCATCTTCGCCGCCCTGCAGAGCCTGCAGGAAAAGGGCGAGAGCGAGAAACTGGGCAAATATGCCCGCATTCTCTACGACCAGGCCCTGCTCATCGAGGGCCTGCCCATCGAGGATCCTGTGGCCTACGCCCAGGCGGTGTGCGAGCTTATGCAATAAAAAATTTCGGGGCGGCCCCTTATGGGGACCGCCCCGTTTTTCTTTGAGAGGAGCGCACCGCTGCGAAACAGCGGAACGGACCGTCTTTGCAGGTTTTTTGCCGGTCAGGCGAGTTCTTCCAGTGCCATGCGCACGATCTCCACATTGACGTTCAGCGCTGTGGCAAAGGCGTTTTCGTCGAAATCGAACCGGGGCGTATGCGCGGGTGCGATCATGCCGCTCTCCGGAGTAATGCCCCACCAGTAATAGCTTCCCGGCACCTGCTGCAGGAAATAGGCCATGTCATCACCGGCCATCAGCGGAGTTGCCTCCTGCACATGCTCTGCGCCAAGCACCTTCACCGCCGCACGCCTTACGAGGTCGGTCATACGCTGGTCGTTCACGACCCCGGGATATCCCCGACGATAGTCCAGCTCCGCCTCGCCGCCGCTGCGGCGCACGATGGAGGAGGCCACATCCTGGATAAGCTCGGGGATCAGCGCGTCCGTCTCCGGGTCAAAACACCGTGCGGTGCCCGTGATGGTCACTTCGTTTGCGAGGATGTTGAACGCGGTCCCGCCCTGGATGGTTCCAAAGGAGATCAGCCCAGGCTTGACCGGATCAACCCGGCGGGTCATTTCCACCTCGATCGCGGTGAGCACTTCGGCGGCAAGCATGATTCCGTCGGCTCCCTTATGAGGAGCGGAACCGCCGCCGCCCTTTACCTTCAAACGAAGGGTAAAGGAGGCGGCGCCCGCCAAAAAGGCGCCCGAGCGCACACCGATGTCTCCTGTGCGGTTCTCCGTGGCATGGTGAAGCGCAAAGACCGCGTCCACCTTCGGGTTTTCCAGCACGCCCCGCTGGATCATTTGGATCGCGCCTCCCGGCGGGACTTCCTCGCCGGGCTGGAAAATAAACTTGATGTTGCCGGCAATTTCTGACTTGCGCGGCGCGAAATACCGGGCGAGGCCCAGCAGTAATGCGGTGTGTCCGTCATGTGCGCAGGCGTGCATGACGCCTTTGTTGCGCGAAGAATAAGCGGATCCGCTCTGCTCTTCCAAAGGCAGAGCGTCCATATCGGCGCGGAACGCGATCGTGGGGCCCGGAGCGCTGCCCCGAATAAGACCCACAGCGCCGGTCATGTCGTCCCAGCGGGTCACCTCCAGCCCCATCTTCTGCAGTTCGGAACACACCAGCTCGGTGGTGGCGTATTCCTGCATTGAAAGTTCCGGATTCTGATGCAGTCTGTGCCGTATATCCGCTACATACTCCACAAGCTCCTGTGTGACCATATCCATTTCTCCTTTTATTCCTTATCAGCAGCTTCGACAGCCTTTTTGCCAACAGTGGCCCGGAAAATCAAGTATGCGGGCACAGAGGTGAGCATCAGCAGAGTGCCGCTGAGGATCTGCTGAGGAGCCACATGGCACACCAGAATGAAGGTAATGATGGCGGCCAGGATCGTGGTGATGGGGTATCCCCACATTTTGAAGGGACGCTCCAGACCGGGCTGCTTTTTGCGCAACACGATCAGCGAAATGCAGATGGCCACTTCGCCCAAACGGCTTACGAACGTGCCCATCATCAGCAGGGTCATAAAGTTGCCGGTCCAAACGAAGCAGATCGCCACGACGGCGTAGATGATGATGGTGATGTAGGGAGTTTTGAATTTTGGATGAAGCTTTGCAAAGAACGGGAACATCATGTGGTTGTCCGCCATCGCGTATGCAACGCGGGGCATGCCCAGAAGGGCACCGTTGGTGGAACCGAAAATGGAGATCATTGCGCCCAGGGTGATCAGCATGGCGCCCACGCCGCCAAAGATCTTCTGCGCCGCGTCGCTCACCGGAGTGGCGGAGCCGGCCAGATTCGCAAAACCGACGGTGCCCACGCAGGCGATGGTCAGCAGTGCGTTGATGATGATAACGACGCCCATGCCGATGATGGTGGCCAGAGGCAGAGTGCGCTTGGGATTCTTGATCTCACCGCTCATGTAGGACAAAGTGTAGTAGCCGCCGAAGGCCGTGAGGGCGGGCACTGCCGCAGAAAAAGAGTTGCCCCATTCCACAGTTTCGGTGGTCATGGTGGTGAAGTTTTCACCGGACAGGGAGAACAGGCCGCCCACGATCACTACGAGCAGCACGCCCACTTTTGCCACAGTGAAGATGTTCTGCACGGCCGAACCGCTTTTCACGCCCAGCACGTTCACAAACGAAAGACCCAGGATCAGCACGGTGGAAACAATGCGCTGCTCTGTCACCGACAGGTTCAGGCCGGGGAACAAAACGGCAAAATTGCTGGCAAATGCGGTGGCCATCATGGCGATCACAGCCAGGAAGTTGCCGAAGATCATCGACCAGCCATACATGAAGGAAGCGCCGTGCCCGAACGCCTCGTCAATGTATACATAGGCGCCGCCTGCTTTCGGCATCGCAGGGGCCAGCTCCGCATAAACAAGCGCACAAAGCACGCCGCTGACGCCGGCGATCACCCATGCCAGCATGTTCGGCCCAAAAGAACCGGCAGACGCCGCAATGTTGCCAGGTGTGGTGAAGATACCCGAGCCGATCACGCATCCCACCAGTACGCAGACGGATGAAAACAACCCCATCTCACGTTTCAACTCGGTCTTCTTTTCACTCATGATGTCATTCCTCCTTACTTAAGACAATATATTTTGACGGGCTATGGTTATCCCGTAACGACGCAATGAGCGCTTGCCTCCCGGATCGCTTTTTCCGACAGTTCCTGTCCAAGACCGGGAAGTTCCGGGGGAGCGATCTTGCCGTTCACCGGCGCATAATCGTACACACCCAGGTCGATGTTCATCTTTGCGCGGTTGATCAGGTGGTGTTCGTGAATGACAAAGTTGGGGATGGACGCTTCCAGGTGCAGGGAAGCGGCAATGGAGATGGGGCTGCCGCAGACATGGATCTGCACGCCGGTGTCAAATGCATGTGCCATGTCGCAGATCTTTTTAGCCTCGGATACACCGCCGCAGGTGCCGATGTCCGGCTGTGCGATCTGGATGGTGTCTTCTTCGAAAAAGTTGAGGAAACTCCAGCGGGAGAAGATCCGCTCGCCGCCTGCCAGAGGGATCGTGGTGCCCTGACGGATGACCTTCATGGTGGGCGGGTACAGCGGTGTGGCTGCCTCTTCGATGAACATGATGTGATAAGGCTCCAGGATCTGGCACATTTCCACGGCGGACACAGCGTCCGTGCGGGCGTGATTTTCCACGATGATGTCCACATCAGGCCCCACGGCTTCCCGCACGGCGCTCACACGACGCTCGATCATCTTGCGCACCTTGGAAGACAGTGGCCCGCGCAGGAAGCCGACGCGCCCGCCCTCATCATCAAAGGTGATGAAGTTGATCTTTACCGCGTCAAAGCCCTCGCTCACTGCTTTCTGACAGGCGTACACCAGCTCTTCGTCGGTGACCGCCTTGCCCATATTGTTGCCCCAGCCGAACTGAAGCTGGCTGGCGTAACAGCGGAGCGCGTCGCTGGTCTTGCCGCCCAAAAGCTTGTAGAGGGGGACTCCCAGCGCTTTGCCCTTGATATCCCACAGCGCCGTGTCGATGGCGCTGATGGCCGAGAAAAGAATGGTCCCGCCCGCCTGGGCCCAGAACGTGGTCCGATACAGCTTGTCCCACACGGCCTCATGGGCCATGGCGTCCATTCCGATCACAAGAGGAGCCACATCTGCGATCATCGCGTAGGCGGCGGGTGCGCCGGTATCAAACCCGACGGACGCTTCCCCGTAACCGCTAATACCCTCATCCGTGTTCACGCGGCATACGATCGGCCGCCATGAATCGGTCCCGCAATTGAGCAGGAATACGTCTACAGATGTGATTTTCATAAAAGCTCCTCCTTTTTCCACTTTGTTTTGCCAGCAGCCAAACGGCTGCATTTGTGTCCTGACGGCCTGTTATGGTGCCCCAATGCCCGCGGCAGTTTGACTATATTTGTCCATGTTGGTAAAATATAGTTGCTGGAACCGTCCGGCATGGACCATGGATTGTGAGGTGTCTTGAATTTATGGCAGTGTACACACCCCTGCAGCAAAAGGCGTATGAGTATCTGAAAGACAAGGTAGTCTCCGGCAAACTGGACAAGGGCCAAGTGTACTCCGAATCATATTTTGCAAAGGAACTGAAGATGTCCCGCACGCCTGTTCGTGAGGCGCTTCAGCGCTTGGTGCAGGAGGGCTATATCGACGTTCTTCCCAGCCGCGGCTTTGTGGTTCATCCTCTTACAGAAAGCGACATCGTCGCCATGTATCAAATGCGCACGGCAATCGAATGCTTTTGCCTCTCCCACTATGCCAACCACCGGGATGAACCGGAAACAGTGCGGCTGCTTTCGCTCCTTCGCGAAAATCTTGTTATGCAGCGTCAGTGTCAGACGGGAAGCCTTGTGCTGAGCGATTTCTATAAGTTCGATTATGAGTTCCACCGTCTGCTGATCGTTCACATGAACAACTCGTGGTTCAACGAGGCATTTGAAAAGTACGCCCATACGTTTGAGACGATGACGCGTATGACGATGAATTGTGAAGACCGGATCTGCCGCTCCATTAACGAGCACGAAGAGATCTGCACGATCATTGAACAAGGCGGCAGCCGGGAAGTCTTTGACTGGATGCACCGCCATGTGGCGTTTCCCACCACCGTCATGCTGGGCATGCTCAAAAACAGCTGAAAAGCATGCGCGTCACAGAGCGTTTGCAATGCGAAATACCGGTATACCGGTTCTTTTTAACATATTACCACCATACCGGTATACCGGTCAATGCGGGATTTCGATTTCTACCATTTCTCCAAATGCAGCCGCGCTTTTTTGGCAAATTTTTCGGCATGCCCCGAATCCGGACTGGCATATGGCACGCTCCCGGCTGGCAGTGTCCTTGAGCGGCGCACGGGGCTTTCGCTCAACGTGGCCGCAGCGCCCGGGCTGGCCTGAAATATGATGTAAAGAAAGCTGCGGCGGTTCCTGAAAGACCGCCCCTTTTTTCTTTGGAGAAAAGCGCCCCGGCGGTGCAAAATTATGGTATACTAAACCTGTGGAACACCAACAGGCGGGGCCAAAGAACGGCCCTGCGGGAAAGGACGGTCAAACGATGACACATATGAAAAAGGGTTTCCTGCTCTCGGCGCTGGCCTTCATGCTGCTGGGCCTGGCGCTGCTGCTCTGGCCGGAGGCTTCCCTGCGGCTGGTGTGCTATCTCTTCGGCGCGGTCATCCTGGTCAAGGGCCTTTTGAGCATTTGGGGCTATGTGCGGGCCGAGGAGCGCTTTTTCTTCGATTATTTCGGCGTGGTGTTCGGCGTTGCCGCCAGCGCCCTGGGCTTGTTCCTGCTTTTCCAGCCGGACACGGTGGTGTCGGTGCTGCCCATCCTGGTGGGCGTATACGTCATCGTGGACGCGGTGGTGCGGCTGCAGTCCGCCTTTGAACTGAAAGCCATGGGCTATGCCCGCTGGTGGAGCTTCCTCGTTTTGGCGGGTCTGTCGGCGGCGCTGGGCGTGCTGATGGTGGTCAATCCTTTCAAAACCGTGCAGCTGCTGGTGATGGCCATCGGCGTGATTCTTCTGGTGGAAGGCGCCCTCAGCCTGATCAGTGCGGTGTATGCCGCGGTGTTGGTTCGGGGCCTGGAGCGCACCGCCAAGGACGCCGCCCGTCAGCTGGACAAACTGACCGAAACGCTGGACGGCCGCCCCGCCCCCGGTTCCGGCCGCCCGGTGGATGTGGACTACAAAGATCTTTCCGATGAGGACCGCTGAGGCCCTGCCCGCCGGCGCGGCCCGCGCCGCCGCTTTGCGCCGGGCGGGCGCTGCCTGCGGCTGTGCCGCGCTGGCGTATCTGGCGGCCCGCTCGGTGCTCACCGCGCTGGCGGGCGCCCTGCTGGCCCTGCGGGTGCCGGGCGCGAGCCTCGCCAACCCCGCGGGCACCGGCCTTGCGGCGGCCATCCTGCTGCAGGCGCTGGTGAGCGCCTTGTCTCTGGCCGCGCCCTTTGCGCTGCTGCCGCTCACCGGCGGCGTGCCCGCCTCCGCGGCCCGCAGACTGAACGCCGAGCAGTGGGCCGGGCTGTTTTTGCTGTTCTGGCTGCTGATGATGGCGGGCAACCTGCTGGCGGGGATTTTTCCCGGTGCGGGCGGGGGCCAGATGGATCTGCCCCCTTCCGGTCTTGCGCTGGCGGCGGCCTGGCTGGCAGTCTGCCTTGTGCCCGCGGTGGGGGAGGAACTGCTCTTCCGCGGCCTTTTGCAGGGGTGGCTGCGTCCCTTTGGGCCGGTGGTGGCCGTGGCCGGGTCCGCGCTGCTGTTTGCCCTGCTCCACGGGCGCGCGCCCTCGGTGGTGGCCGCGGCCTTTGGCGGCACGGCGCTGGGCCTTGCAGCCCTTTGCTCCGGCAGCCTTGTGCCGGGCATGCTTTTCCATCTCTACAACAACACCCTGGCCTTTGTGGGGCAGTACTGCCAGCAGTACGGCGCGCCTCAGGCGGTGAGCTATATTCTGATGTTCCTGCCGCCCCTGGCTGCCCTGGCTTTTGCGCCCTGGCGGGCGTTTCCCTCCCGCAAAAAGGGCCGTCTGCACGGACAGGGCGGGGAATGGCTGCGCCTTCTGCGCAGCCCCGGCTATCTGGCGGCGGTGGCAGTGCTGGCAGCGCTGAGCCTGTACAAGACCATTGGGGGATGAACCATGACCGATGAACAACTGATGAGGCTTGCCATTGAGCAGGCGAAAAAAGCCGCCGCTTTGGGCGAAGTGCCGGTGGGCGCGGTGGTGGCCAAGGACGGCGAACCGGTGGCCATGGCTTACAACACCCGGGAGACCGGCAAAAACGCCACCCATCACGCCGAGCTTCTGGCCATCGACGCCGCCTGCAAGGCGCTGGGCGGCTGGCGGTTGTGGCAGTGTGAACTGTTCGTGACGCTGGAGCCCTGCCCCATGTGCAGTGGAGCCATCATCAACAGCCGTATCAAGCGGGTGGTCTACGGCGCGGCGGACCCCAAGGCAGGCTGCTGCGGCTCCCTCACCGACTTGTTCGCCCTGCCGTTCAACCACCGCCCTCAGGTGGAGAGCGGGTTGCTGGCGGAAGAATGCGCTCAGCTTTTGAAGGACTTTTTTGCCGCCCTGCGCAAAAAACGGGAGGAAGCACGATGAAAACGGTACTTATCACCGGCGCCGCCCGGGGCATTGGAGCCGCCGCTGCGCAAATGTTTGCCGAGGCGGGGTATCAGGTGGTCATCAACTACCTGCACAGCGCCGAAAAAGCCGAGGCGCTGGCCGCCCGCTGGCCCGGCCGGGCGCTGGCGGTGCAGGCGGATGTGGCGGACCCGGCCCAGGTGGAGGCCATGTTTGCCGCCGCCGAAAGGGCCTTTGGCGGCGTGGACGTGCTGATGTGCAACGCAGGGATAGCGGCCCAAAAGCTTTTCACCGATGTCACCGACGAGGAATGGCAGCGAATGCTGGCGGTGCACCTTTCCGGGGCGTTTTACTGCTGCCGCCGGGCGCTGCCTCATATGATCCGCCGCAAGTGGGGCCGCATTCTCATCGTCAGCTCCATGTGGGGGCAGGTGGGGGGCAGCTGCGAGGTGGCCTATTCCGCCGCAAAGGCGGGCCTCATCGGTCTGACCAAGGCCCTGGCGAAAGAAGAAGGCCCCAGCGGGATCACCGTCAACTGCGTGGCCCCCGGCGTCATCGACACCGACATGATGGCCTCCTTCTCCGCCGAGGACAAGGCGGCCCTGGCGGAGGAAACGCCCCTGGGCGTTCTCGGCACGCCCCGGCAGGTGGCGGACGCGCTGGTCTTTCTGGCCAGTGACGGAGCAAGCTACATCACCGGCCAGGTGCTGGGCGTCAACGGCGGCCTGGTGACTTAAAGGAACAAACGACCCCTCTCTTTGCATACCATGGCGAAGAGGGGGGCTTTTTATGGAGATTTTCCAGACGGGCATTGACGTGTCCCGCTATCAGGGGGTCATCGACTGGAAGCAGGTGGCGGCGGGCAAGCAGTTCGCCATCGTGCGTGCGGTGTCCTCAAACAGCGGCGGGGTCTATGTGGACCCCTATTTTGAACGGAACGTGGCGGGAGCCCACGAGGCGGGCATGCGGGTGGGCGTTTATTACTACACCTACGCCCGCAGCGAGGCGGCGGTCATCAACGAGCTGGACACTCTTTTGCCGGTGCTGGAGGGCCTGCGGCTGGAGTACCCGGTGTTTGTGGATGTGGAGGCTTCCACCCTGCAAAGCCTGGGCCGCACGGAACTGACAGGCCTGGTGCGTTTCGCCATGGACATTCTGGACCAGAAGGGCTGGTTCCCCGGCTTTTACACCTACACCAACTTCGCCCAGAACTATCTGAACATGGCCGAACTGGCGGCCTATCCCTTGTGGATCGCCGACTACCGGGGCTATGTGGGGTATCCCGGCAGCTACGACATGTGGCAGTATTCCAGCACCGGCCGGGTGAACGGCATTACCGGCAACGTGGATCTGAACTACAGCTACAAGGATTTTCTGCCGCTGATCAAGGCGGCGGGCAAAAACGGCTATTCCCAGGGCCCGGCCACCCTTCCGCTCACGAACACCGAACTGGTGGTGTATCAGAGCGGCGCCATTTATTACTATGCGCCGGACCCGGCGGCGCTGTCGGGCACGCTGGCAGTGGGACGTTATCCCGCCTCGGAAGTCACGGACGGCGAGTGGAACGGTGCGGTGTGGGCAAAAATAGACCATCTGGGCGGGCAATACTGGGTCCCGCTGCAGGCGGGAGTCACCGGCCTGTCGGAGACCGGCGGCGAGGGGTGCGAAGAAGTGCGCGCCCAGCTGGAGCGGGCCCAGGAACAGCTGGACCTGACCCGCCAGAGCCTCGACTGGCTGCTGGGCGAGCTGGAAAGCTGAAAACACAGCTTGCGAATCGGCCCAAAGCAGGATACAATAAAGAAAAGCCTCCATGCGGGGACCAGAAAACAAAAAGTGAGGGCCTGCAACTATGCAGCTTGATAAAAAGACCATCCGAACGCTGCTGCTCATGGCCAGTTTCTGTATCGTGCTCTACTGGGCGCTGCAGAACCTGGACCGGGTGGGCGGCATTCTGAACGGAGTGTGGGGCCTTGTGTCGCCCTTTGTGGTGGGCGGCAGCCTGGCCTTTATTCTGAACGTGCCCATGCGGGCCATCGAGAAAAAACTGCCCAAAAAGCTGGTGAAGACCCGCCGCGCGGCGGCTCTGGTGCTGACGCTGCTGGCGGTGGTGGGCGTGATGTCTCTGGTGCTGCTGCTCATCCTGCCCCAGCTGGGCCGCACCATTGCCAGCATTGGCGCTCAGCTGCCCGGCTTCTGGGCCGACAGCCAGAAATGGCTGGCAGACCTGATGGTGCAGTATCCCATGCTGGAGGAGTGGACCTCCACCGAGTTCATTACCGACTGGCAGAGCGCCGTCTCCGCCGTGGCCGAGTGGTTCAAGAACGGCGGTTTTGCCCTGGTGGGCAACGCGGCCACTGCCGCCACCGGTATCGTCATGCAGTTTGTGGATTTCTTCATCGGCCTCATCTTCGCGCTGTATCTGCTGGTGTGCAAAGAGACCCTGACCCGGCAGGCAAAAATGCTGCTCTACGCCTGGGGGCCTGAGCGCCGGGCGGAAAAGGTGATCGAAGTGGCCCGGCTCACCAATCACACCTTCTCCAAATTCCTCTCCGGCCAGTGCCTGGAAGCCTGCATTCTGGGCAGCCTGTTCGCGGTGGGCATGCTGCTCTGCCGCATGCCTTATGTCACCCTCATCAGTGTGCTGGTGGCCGTCACCGCCCTTATCCCGGTGTTCGGCGCCTTCATCGGGTGCTTTTTGGGGGCGTTCTTCATTCTGGTGCAAAACCCCATCCAGGCGGTGTGGTTCGTGGTGCTGTTCCTCTGCATTCAGCAGATCGAAGGCAACCTCATCTATCCCAAGGTGGTGGGCAATTCGGTGGGCCTGCCCGGTATATGGGTGCTCATGGCCGTCACCATCGGCGGCAGCGCCATGGGCGTGGTGGGCATGCTGGTGATGATCCCCGCCTGCTCGGTGATCTACAGCCTGCTGCGCACCGCCACCCGGCGCAAACTGCGGGAAAAAGGCGTGGAACGGGAGAAATACCTGCCCGACGCACCCAAGGCAAAATGAAAACGCCCGGCCCCGGCCCTCAAAAGGCCGGGGCCGAAATGTAAAAAGAGGAGGGGAAACCTCATGTTTGTGGAACCCATCACCCGCAGCCTGAACGGCCACACGCTCACCCTGCGCTGCGCGGAGGAAGAGGACGCGGAAATGCTTCTTTGCTATCTCAAGATCACCTGCGGCGAGACTCCGTGGCTGGTGCGGGGGCCGGAGGAGGTCACCATGACGGTGGAGGAGGAAAAAGCCTTCATCCGCGGCCAGAACGAATCTCCCGTGAACCTTATGCTGCTGGCGTTTGTGGACGGCGAGCACGCGGGCAACGCCTCGCTGATGGGCTTTTCCATGGCGCGCTACCGCCACCGGGCCCAGCTGGGGGTGGCCCTCTATCAGAAATTCACCGGCCGGGGCGTGGGCACTGCCCTGCTGAAAGAACTCATCGCCATTGCTCGTCAAAAGGGGCTGGAACAGCTGGAACTGGAGGTGGCCGCCCACAACACCGGGGCCGTGGCGCTTTACAGAAAATTGGGGTTTGAAGTCTGCGGCACCCTGCCCCGGAACATGAAGTACCCCGACGGAAGCTATGAGGACGTGCTGTATATGGCAAAGCCGCTGGGAGAGGAGAGTGCGGAATGAACGAGACCATCCTGGTGGTGGACGACGAAAAGGAAATTGCCGACCTGGTGGCGGTGTATCTCCAAAACGAGGGCTGCAGGGTGCTCGTCTGCGGCACTGCCGCCGAAGCGCTGGCCTGCCTTGAAGCGGACAAGCCGGATCTGGCCATTCTGGACGTAATGCTGCCGGACATGGACGGCTTTTCTCTCTGCCGCCGGATCCGCCAGCAGCACCTTTTTCCCATCATAATGCTCACCGCACGGGTGGAGGATATGGACAAAATAACCGGCCTCTCCCTCGGCGCGGACGACTACATCACCAAGCCCTTCAACCCGCTGGAACTGGTGGCCCGGGTCAAGACCCAGCTGCGGCGCTATCTGCGCTACGACGCCGCCAGCACCGGTGAGCCGGACCGGCTGGATATCCGGGCTTTGAGCATTTCCAAAGAGGGGCACAAGTGCACCCTGAACGGCAAGGAGGTGTCCCTCACTCCCACCGAGTTCAATATCCTGTGGTATCTGTGCAGGCGGCAGGGCAAGGTGGTCCCCTCCGAGGAGCTGTTCAGCGCCGTGTGGGGCGAAAAATACCTGGACAGCAGCAACACCGTGATGGCCCACATCGCCCGTCTGCGGGAAAAGCTGGGCGAGCCGCCCCGCAGGCCCCGCTATGTAAAAACCGTCTGGGGGGTGGGCTACACCGTTGAATAAGAAACGAGAAAGCGGTTTCGGCCGCCAGCTCATCAGCCAGATGTTCACGGCGATGTTCTTCACCGCCGTGGCTTTTGGCGTGCTGGCCGTGGTGGCCTGGTGGGCGGGAAACAGCCGCACCTGGCAGGGCTGGGAGCCCAACTACGCCCTGTTCAGCTGGGCCAAGGATAATTTTCTGCTGGTGGCCGCCTGCGGGCTGCTGGGCGTGTGGTTTCTGGTGGGCTGGTGGTTTTTGCGCCGGGCCCTCAAAAGCACCGAAACGCTGCTGCAGGCGGCAAAGCGGCTGGCGCACCCGGACGAGGAGCCCATCCGCCTGCCCGCCGCGCTGAAAGCGGCGGAGGACGAGTTGAACCTCGCCCGGGAGCAAGCCCTGCGCAGCGCCTATGTGGCCCGGGAGGCCGAGCAGCGCAAGAACGACCTCATCGTCTATCTGGCCCACGATTTGAAAACGCCCTCACCAGCGTGGTGGGCTATCTGACCCTTTTGCAGGAGGAGCCGGACCTCTCCCCCGAAATGCGCGCCCGTTACACCGGCGTGGCGCTGGACAAGGCCCTGCGCCTGGAGGACCTCATCAACGAATTCTTTGAAATTACCCGGTTCAACCTCTCCGCCATCGAGCTGGAACGGGAGCGGGTGGATGTCAGCCGTATGCTGGAGCAGATGATGTGGGAGTTCAAGCCCCTCATGGCGGACAAAAACCTCGAATGGCAGGCTCAGCTGCCGCCCAAGGTGCTGCTCACCTGCGACCCGGGCAAGATGGAGCGGGTGCTGGACAACCTCATCCGCAACGCCATCAGCTACAGCGAGCCGGGCAGCCCCCTGATTCTCAGCCTCGCGGAACAGGAGGGGAAGGTGATCATCCGGCTGGAGAACCGGGGCCGCACCATTCCTCCGGAGGCTCTTGCCCGCCTGTTCGAGCGCTTCTACCGGGCGGACTCCGCCCGTGCCACCCGCAGCGGCGGCGCGGGGCTGGGCCTTGCCATCGCAAAGGAGATCGTCACCCGCCACGGCGGGCAAATTTCCGCCGAAAGCTTCGACAACCGGGTCATCTTCACGGTGGAGATGCCGTCGTCATAAAATCGTAAGGTTTTTCGCAGAAAAACTTAGTGTTTCCGTCCCAAAATGAAAAAACAGCCGCCGCTTTTTTTCGGTACAATGAAAGTGCCGCAAAAGAGCGGCCTTTTTTGCATGGGGAGGGACAGAAAATGGAACAGCGCCGAAAGATAAGGCGGCCCCCCACAGGGCGGCGTCTGCGCACCGGGGCGGCCCGCCGCCCGGGCGATGGGTGGGAAGCGCCGCCGCCCCGGCAGCGGCTGTTCGACCGCCGCCGCGCCCGTCGCCGCCGCCGGGGCCGGAGACTGCTGGCGCTGGTGGTGTTTTTGCTGGCGCTGGCAGGGGTGTGGCGGCTGTCCGCCTGGGCTGCAGAAGGGGTGCAGGCCCTGCTGGAACCGCCCCCGGTGAGCCGTCCGGTGAGCAGTGCACCGAGCAGCGTGCCGAACAGCGCCCCCGCCGCCGAAAGCTGGGAGCTGACGCTGGTGAACGCCAAACACCCCTTGCCCGGGGACTGGCAGGTGCAGCCGGTGGAGGTGAAGGGCGGCCAGCGGGTGGACGAGCGCATTCTCCCCGCCTTGCAGCAGTTGTTTGACGCGGCCCGGGCCGAGGGGCTTTACCCGGTGGTAGCCTCCGGTTACCGCACAAGTGAGGAGCAGCGGCAGATCATGGAGGATAAAGTGGCGGCCTACCAGCGGGAAGGCTATCCTGAACTGCTGGCCCGTCAGGCTGCGGCCCAGTGGGTGGCCCAGCCGGGCACCAGCGAGCACGAACTGGGCCTTGCGGTGGACATCAACCCGGATGAGACCATGGGCACCGGGCAGGAGCTTTACGACTGGCTGCTGGCACACGCCTGGGAATACGGCTTTATCAAGCGTTACCCGGCGGACAAGGTGGATATCACCGGAATCTCCAACGAACCCTGGCACTACCGTTATGTGGGGCAGGAAGCCGCCCGTGCCATCACCGAACAGGGCTTGTGCTTGGAAGAATATCCGGGACAGGCGTGATTTTTTCAAAGGCTCTGTCACAACAAATGGTTGATTTTGACGAGAAATAGCGTATAATAATAGTAAGAAACAGTACCACCGAAGGAGGT
>NHCFR05603__coassemble_247_pt1 | contig 57233 bp, 57 predicted proteins | sample NHCFR05603__metabat2_low_PE_044 | metagenome-assembled genome bin NHCFR05603 | reverse complement strand
GCAAGCAGGTGGACATGATTTTTGTTCTGGCGGTGCTGGGCTGCGCGGTGTTCACCGCCTACGCCGCCGGGCTGTTTTTGCGTCAGCGTTCCCAAGAGACGGGGGTGTTTCTTGCGCTGGGTGCCAGCCGGGGGCAGGTGCAGGCGCTGCTTCTTCCGGAATTGTGCGTGCTGGGGCTGACGGCCTGCGGGGCGGGGGCGGTGATGGGTGTGCCGATGGCCTTCGGGCTGTGGCAGCTGTTCCGCTTTTTTGTGGTGGACAGCGGCGAAATGCTTCTTCGCTTCGACTTCAATGCCCTGGCCTGGCCGCTCGCCTTTTCCCTTTACACAGTGCTCATGCTGCTTTGGATGGGCTGGCGCTCGGTGCGCAGAGCCAGTATCATGGAGGTGGTACGCCAAAGCCACACTGCAGAGCCGGTGCGGGCGGTGCCCCGCCGGTATGGCTGGCAGGGCATTCTGCTGACGGTGGCGGGCTGCCTGTGCGGCTATCTTGTGCCCACCATCTGCGTGCGGTGGCTGCACTGGTACGCCCCCTCTCTTTTCACTGCCCCTTTTTATCTTCCGGCGCTGGCGGGGTTGTATATGATTTTGCTGCACACGGTGGCAAACGGCTGGGGCCGGAAGGCTCTTTGGCACCGGGATATCCTCTCGGTGTCCATGATGCGCTTTGAAGGCCGCCAGACCGTGCGCAACATGCTGGTGATGACGGTGCTCATCGGCGGGGCGTGCTTTGCCGGTTTCTACGCGCCCATGCTGGGCACCGGCTCCATGCTGAGCTATGACGCGCGCCCGGTGGACTTCGCCTTCCATTACCGGGCCGACCAGGACATGCCGCAAAAAGATGAAGTGCTGGAACTGGCCGAAAAGTACGGAGTGGAACTGACCCGCTGGGCCGAAGCGCCCATGGCCCGCCTGGGGGTGGACGGCGAACATCAGGTGGAGACCGAGAGCCCGCTGGGCGTCACCTGGGAATCGGTGTACAGCGAACTGGACGCCTCGGCGCTGTTTTTGCCCGAAAGAGGCTGGAACGCCCTCGCCGGCGAGAGCGTGGACGTTGCGCCGGGGCAGGCCGCGGCGGTGCTGGACGCTTCCGGCAGCAGCCAGGGCAGGTTCGCCCCTGCCATCGGTCTGGTGACCAACACCGCCACGGGAGAGAGCTGGCCGGTCACCGCCGCTCCGCCGCTGCGCCACGATATGCTGTTCGGGCATTTTGTGCTGGACGACGGCGACTGGGCTGCAATGACCGCCGGCCTGCCCGGCGACTGGCGGGAGCAGATGGTCTTTTTTGACGTGGCGGAAGGCGGCGATGAATACGCCTTTGCCAAAGCGCTGTTCAACGAGATCGTGGACCGCTCCGGCCCGGAGGTGGCACAGCACAGCAGCTGGGACCCGGTGGTACGCCAGCGCTATATTGAGGAAGAGGGTTCCTATTTTCTGGACCGGGAGACCCTTTTGGCCAACGGCGAGAGCGCCATCGACTATTCCCTGCGGGACAGTTCCGAGTTCCGGCTTTTCTGGCAGTATATGCCCCAGTTCCGTGTGCTGGACAAGGCGGACTTCGTGTGCACGCTGGCGGTGTTTCTCATCCTGTTTGTCTTCATCTGCGTCATCTGCTTCGCGGCGGCGGCAGTCATCGGTTTCACCCGCAGCCTCACCATCGCCCTGGAAAACCGCCGGGTCTACGGTGACCTGCGCCGCCTGGGCGCGTCCCGGGCCTGGATGCGGCGTTCGGCTCAAAGCCAGGTGCGCCGGGTGTTCACCGTGCCGGCCGCCGCGGGTATCGGGCTGATCTACATCTTTTATAGTATGATCATGTTCTTCAACGACGGCCGCCTCAGCACCGGAGAACTGGCGGGGCTCGGCAGCTGCCTCCTACTCATCGCCGCGGTGGCCGCCGCACTCTGGGGAGTGTACCGGCTGGCGGTGCGGAGCGTTTTCAAAGCGCTGGACCTGTGAGCCGTCGTTGACATCCGGCCTGCGGCGTGGGATACTTATTGATAGAAAAAAGCGCGCCTGCGCGCAAAGGGAGGCCCCTGCCATGACACGACCCTGCACTTCCTGGCCCGAGCGGTACTATGAGGAGACGGACCCGGAAAAGCGCCGCCTGCTGCTGGAGCAGGCCATGACCGCCGGCGAAGGCGACGCGGCGGAAAACGAGGTGCGCCGCAGGCTGTGGGAGCTGCGCTACACGAGGCCCCGCCGCAACGCGCCCCTGGCAGACCGGTACATCGCGCTCTGGCTGGCGCTGGACCACTGGCGCAAATCCGGGCTTGCACCCCGCCAGGTGCGGGCGGCTCAAAAAGAGCTGGAGGAGCTGGCCGGCCTTCTGCGGCCGGAGGGCGGCGCGGACCTTGTGCCGCCGCTGGTCCACAGCGAGCTGGTGCACGCGGTGCGGCTGTATCTGAGCACCTGCCTTCAGAGCAATTACGGCACCATGTTGATGGGTCTGATGCGCATGAGCGACGAACAGCTGGTGGGCAAGGCCGCGAAGGAAGTTGCCGAGGTGACCTGCCTCGTGCCCCGGTGGGCGGGCATGGACGAGACCTTTGCCCCTCTCGCTCCTGCCGCACAGGAGGCGTTTGCGCTGGTATTTCCCGGCAAAGACGAGGTGCTGGAGCAGGCCCTTGCCCGGTGCGGGCAGGCCGGTGAATAAGAACGGGCAAACCAAAACGCAGGGTCTTTGCAAAGGCCCTGCGTTTTTCTGCGTTTTGGGTGACATCGTCACTGAAAAGCCGCCTCTTTGCGGGTATACTAAACACAAACAGAGGAAAGGAGCTGACCGATATGGCAGCCATGAATATAAACGCAGAAGAATTCCGGCAGAATGTGATGGGGGACAAGCCCCTTCTTGTGGACTTCTGGGCCCCCTGGTGCGGCTACTGCCGCCGGATCGGCCCCGCCTATGACCAGATCGCCGGGGAATACTCCGACCGGCTGACGGTGGCCAAGGTGAACATCGACGAGGACGGCCAGTTGGCCAAGGACGCGGGCGTGGAGGTCATTCCCACCCTGGTGCTCTACCGGGACGGCAAGGTGCTTGGTTCCATCGTCGCCCCCGATTCCAAAGCAGCCATCGACCGGTTCATCCGGGAAACTCTGGAACAGTGAGGAGGGCAGGCCATGAGCGGCGCCCATGTTTATGATATGATCGTGGTGGGCGGCGGCCCCGGCGGCTACACCGCCGCCCTCTATGCCGCCCGGGCCGGGCTGGACACGCTGGTGCTGGAAAAGCTCTCGGCGGGCGGGCAGATGGCCCTGACCGAAGTCATCGACAACTATCCCGGCTACGAGGAAGGGATCGACGGCTTCACCCTTGGCGAAAAAATGCAGCAGCAGGCCCAGCGGTTCGGCGCAAAGACCGGGTACGCTCAGGTGGAGCGGGCGGACCTGACCGCCTCCCCCAAGGTGCTGCACACCAGCGAGGGCGATTTTTACGCCCGCACGGTGGTGCTGGCCACCGGGGCCGACCCCCGGCAGCTCGGCCTGGAAAACGAGACCGCCCTCACCGGGCGTGGCGTAGCCTACTGCGCCGCCTGCGACGGCATGCGCTATAAAGGCAAGACCGTGGCGGTGGTGGGCGGCGGCAACTCCGCGGCGGAAGACGCCCTGCTTTTGAGCCGCATTGCCGAAAAGGTGATTTTGATCCACCGCAGAGACACACTGCGGGCCACAAAGGTCTACCAGCAGCCTTTGATGAACGCGCAAAACGTGGAGTTCCGCTGGAACAGCACCGTCACCGAGCTGCTCCACGACGGCAAGCTCACCGGCGTGAAGCTGCGGGACGTGAACACCGGCGAAGAGACCGTTCTGCCCTGCGACGGGCTGTTTATCAGCGTGGGGCGCAAACCCGCCTCTCAGCTGGCCGAAGGGCAGCTGGAACTGGACGCGGGCGGCTACATCGCGGCGGACGAGACCACAAAGACCAGCGTGCCCGGCGTTTTTGCCGTGGGCGATGTGCGCACGAAGCTGTTGCGCCAGGTGGTCACCGCCGTGGCCGACGGCGCCGTGGCTGTGCATATGGCTGAAGAATATCTGGCAGGCGGCGTCTGAAAGACGCGCCGAAGAAGAGAAACACCGCAGACTGCCTGCGGTGTTTCTTTGTGTGATTGCCAGACGGGGCCGCCCGTGCTATGATGGAACTGCGGGCAGCCCGGCGCCGCCCGGCAAAAGGAAGGAAGTGAGCCGCATGGTCATTCTGATCGCAGGGGCCTCCCACACAGGAAAGACCGTTCTTGCCCAAAAACTTGTGAAACGATACGGCTGCTTCTGCCTTTCCATCGATCATCTGAAAATGGGCCTCATCCGCAGCGGCCGCACCTCCCTCACCCCCATGAGCAGCGACCGGGAGCTGACAAACCTGCTGTGGCCGGTGGCGCGGGAGATGGTCAAGACCGCCATCGAAAACGGGCAGGACCTCATCGTGGAGGGCTGCTACATCCCCTTCGGCTGGGCCAAGGATTTTTCGGAAGAATACCTGGCCCACATCCGGTACCGCTGTCTGGTGATGAGCGAAACCTACATCCGCACCCATTACCGTGACATTCTGGCCCATGCCTGCGACGCGGAACACCGGATAAGCGACGACTGCACGCAGGAGGACCTGCTCCGGGACAACGCCCTGGCACTGGAAGCCTGCCGCAAATACGGTGCGGAATATATCCTCATCGACGGAAACTATGAGGTGGATTTTTAAAGGAAGGAGGCGGTCCCCGTGCCTTTGCACATCGTGCGGAACGACATCACCACCATGAAGGTGGACGCCATTGTGAACGCCGCCAACGAGAGCCTGCTGGGCGGCGGAGGGGTGGATGGCGCCATCCACCGGGCCGCCGGGCCCGAACTGCTGGCCGAGTGCCGCGGCCTGGGCGGCTGCAAAACCGGGCAGGCAAAAATCACCAGAGGTTACCGCCTGCCCGCGAAATACGTCATCCACGCCGTGGGCCCTGTCTGGCAGGGCGGCGGCCACGGCGAGCGGGAACTGCTCGCCGGAGCCTACCGCGCCTCGCTGGAATTGGCGCTGGCCAACGGCTGCCAGGCGGTGGCTTTCCCCCTCATTTCCGCCGGGGCCTACGGGTACCCCAAAGACCGGGCGCTGAAAACCGCGGTGGATGTGATCGGGGATTTTCTGCTGGCCCATGACATGACAGTCTATCTGGTCATTTTTGACCGGGCGGCCTTTTCCATCGGGGAAAAGCTCTTTGCCGACATTGCCGCTTACATCGATGACCGCTATGTGGAGGAACATACCGACCGCCGGGAGGAGCAATACCGCCGGGCAATGGCCTTTGCCGCCGAGGCCCCGCCCCTGTGCACGTCCGCATGCCCATCGGTCCCCGGAAGCCTGGACGAGGCGCTGGGCCGGCTGGACGAGAGTTTCTCTCAAATGCTTCTGCGCAAAATAGACGAAAAGGGCATGACCGACGCCCAGTGCTACAAAAAAGCCAACATCGACCGCAAGCTGTTTTCCAAAATACGTTCGGACACGCACTACCGGCCTTCCAAGCCCACCGCCATGGCCTTTGCCGTGGCGCTGGAACTGCCGCTGGACGAAGCCCGGGAGCTGCTGGAAAAGGCGGGGTTCGCCTTTTCCCACGCAAGCAAGTTTGACATCATCGTGGAGTATTTCATCGCCCGCCGGAACTACGATATTTTTGCGATCAACGAAGCTCTGTTCGCCTTTGACCAGAGCCTGCTGGGCGGCTGAGACCGGAAAGGAGAGACCCCATGCCCCGCACCGATGTGACACAGATGTCCTTTGCAATGCTCTATCCCCTGCTGGTGAACAAGGCGGTGAAGAAGGGCCGCACCCGGGAGGAAGTGGACCAGGTGACCGCCTGGCTCACCGGCTATTCCCCGGAAGAACTCGCCTGTCTGGAACAAAGCGGTACGAGCTACGGCGACTTTTTTCGGAACGCCCCTGCCATGAACCCCCGCCGGGCCCTTATCACCGGCAAGGTGTGCGGCGTGCAGGTGGAGACCATTGAGGACCCGCTGCTTCAGGCCATCCGCCAGCTGGACAAACTGGTGGACGAACTGGCCAAAGGCCGGCCCATGGAAAAGATCCTGCGCACATAAATGTCGCCCGCCGGGCGACCTGACACAAGCGAAAGCCCCCTATACTGTGTTTGTAAGCAATTCACAGTACAGGGGGTTTTGTTATGAAAAAAGATTTGACCGAACTGGTATTCATTCTGGACCGCAGCGGCTCCATGCAGGGGCTGGAGAGCGACACCATCGGAGGGTTCAATTCCCTGCTGGAAAAGCAAAAGCGGCAGCCCGGCGAGGCGCTGGTCTCCACCATTCTCTTTGACGACCGGGCCGAGGTGCTTCACGACCGGACGCCCTTGAGCCGGATCCGCCCCATCACCGACAGAGACTATTTTGTGCAGGGCTGCACCGCCCTGCTGGACGCGGTGGGCGGAGCCATCCGCCACATCGGGAACATCCACAAATACGCCCGCCGCGAAGATGTGCCGGAGCACACCCTTTTTGTGGTCATCACCGACGGCATGGAAAACGCCAGCCGCCACTTCACCGCCCGGCAGGTGCGGGAGATGATCCAGCGGCAGAAAGAGCGGTACGGCTGGGAGTTCCTCTTTTTGGGGGCCAACATCGACGCAGTGGAAACGGCGGGCGCGCTTGGTATCGGCGCCGACCGGGCGGTGAACTACCGCTGCGACAGCACGGGCACCCGTTTGAACTACGATGTGGTGAGCCAGGCAGCGGCCGCCGTCCGGTGCAGCGCCCCGCTGGACGCCCATTGGAAGGACGCCATCGAACAGGACTTTTGCCGTCGCGGCAACAAGTAACAAACAGGCCGCCCGGTCACCGGGCGGCCTGTTTGCCGTTTATTTCAGTTCGCCTGCCAGAATGCGGTCTTTGAGGTCCCGCACCTTTTCTTCGATACGGGCCATCACACCCAGAAACACTTCGTCCCCCTGGCCGGTGGGGTCATTGAGGCCCCAGTCCTCCCGGTGGGAACAGGGCAGGAAGGGGCAATTGACGCCGCAGCCCATGGTGACCACCACATCCACCGCGGGCAGTTCGGAAAGGGGCTTGTTGTGCTGGGTCTTTTCCATATCAATGCCGTGGACCTGCTTCATCAGGCGCACCGCGTCGGGGTTTATCCTCACGCCCGGCTCGGTGCCGGCGGAAAAGCTCTCGAACACGTCTCCGGCCAGTTTTTTGCCCAGCGCCTCCGCCATCTGGCTGCGGCAGGAATTGTGCACGCAGAGAAACGCCACCTTGGGCTTTTGGAGGCGGGCTGCCGAGAAGGGACAGCGCCGGCCAATGCACTGGCCGTTCCGGGGGCTGTAGGAGCAGACGGGCATGTTCCGCTCCATCGCCACCCCCAGGTGTTCCCGCACAAAGTCCACGGCGGCCAGAATGGCCAGAAAGGAATCCCGCTTGCAGCAGCGGGGGCCGCCCGCGCTGCCGATGGCTTCCAGCGCCCGGGCGGTCATGCGGTTGCTCAGGCCCCAGGGTTCCCGGGCCAGAGGGGTGGACTGTGTGACGATGGCCAGGAACTGCCCCGTGCTGACGCCCGCACCGCAGGCGCCCCAAAAACCGCAGGCGCCGCCGGGCACGGCTTTGCCCCGGTCATACATCTCCCGCAGGGCCGGTTCCAGGTCCAACGTTCCGCCGGCGTTTTTGTAGGCGGTGAGCAGCGCCGCGCCCACCATCACATGGTGCTCCGGCCCATGCATGTGGCAGAAAGGCAGTTCCATCATCCGCCGCACGATGGCAATGGGGTCGGCAGAGGTCTCGGCAAGGCACAGCCCGAAGATACGGTCCAGCCCCTGGGTGTGGCAGTCGCTGCAAATGTAGTGCCCGTTCACACAGCGGGTCTTGCTCAGCTCCTTTTTGTGGCAGACGGCGCACTCCATCTCCTGGCTCTGCGTCAGATATTCCAGCGGCGCTTTGCAGATAAGGCATTCTTCCCGGTTCAAGGTCTTTCTCTCCTTCCGGCAGTCCGGTCACGACTCGGTTTCATAGGGCCAGGTGTTGATCCCGCCGAACTCATAAATACAGGTGTAGCCCAGCTCCGCCAGGGCGGCAGCAGCCGTCTTGCTGCGGTTTCCGCTGCGGCAGTAGACCAGCACCGTGAAGTCCTTTTCCGGGATGACTGCCGCGGCGGTCTCCCCGTCGATGGAACCCACCGGCAGCAGAACGGCGCCGGGGATGTGGCCCTCGTCGTATTCACTTTGCTCCCGCACGTCCAGCACCACCACGTCCTGGGTGTCCATCATCTCTTTTGCCTCTTCCTGGCTGATCTGCCGGTAGGCGGCGTCCGCTTTCTGCCCGCAGCCTGCCATCAGAAGAAGGCAGAGCGCCAGCAGCAAAGGAAAGATCCGTTTCATCTGTGAACCTCCAAAGGCCGCCCGCCGGGAGACTGGCTCCTGCGGGGCGGGTTTTCGTTTTTATATCATACCGTTCCCTCTGTGTTCCTGTCAATCTCGGGCGGGACAAAAAGCCTCCGGCCGCCGCGGTGCGGCAGCCGGAGGCGAAGCTGTTATTTCTTTTCCACCGGGAGCCAGACCTCACAATAGTATTCCTGGTCCTGTGTGCCCTGTTCGAACCGGCTGGCGTCGCTGTACAACTCCACGTTGATCCCGGCCGCGATCTTGTAATCGGGGTTCGTGGGCAGCCACTGGGAGAAGATCTGCTGGTTCAGCCCCTGCAGCGCCTGAGGCATTTTGCCGGTGCAGGGAAACACCGCCCAGGTGTGAGCCGGGATGGTGCGGGTGGTGAAGCCGGCAGGCACCTCCATGGCGGGATCGTAGTTGTCAGCGATGAGGTATTCAAACTCATTGCCGCCCATGCTCTCGTCCAGGTTGATCCCGTACATCCCGCGCACCACCTGGCCGCCGCCCGCGGCGAAGTGCTCGGCCCAGAACCGGGGCACCGCCGTGGCGCCTTCTTCGTATTTAAAGGTCTTTGCCCGGCAGAGAACGGTGAACGCCTCTTTTTTCATAATTTTGCAATCCATGTTTTGACCACCTTCCAATGTCACTTTGATCCGAAGCGGCGCAAAGGAACGAACCGCACCCCCGCTTTTTCGCAGTGCGGCGGGTGTGAGCCCATGGAAGCGGGCAAAGGCTTTGGTGAAGCTGTCCGGCGAGTCGTAGCCGAACTCCAGCGCGATGTCGATGATCTTCCGGTCCGTCGTGAGGACCTCCAGCCCGGCGGCGGAGAGCCGGCGCTGGCGGATGTAGTCGCCCACCGTCATGCCGCACAGCATGGCAAAGCCCTTTTGAAAATAAAAGGGCGACAAGGCCGCCTGCTGCGCCACATTTCGAACGGTCAACTCCTCCCGGAGATGGTCCTCGATATACTGGATCGCCCGGTGAATACTTTCCACCCAGTCCATTGGTCACACTCTCCTTCTGGCTTCAGCATACCCCAAAGCGGCGGCTCCTGCCCGATTTTTCGTGTCAAAGTTTGTCCGGCGGCTATCGCTTCAGAACGAACTCCTGCACCGGGCAGCCGAACTCCTCCCCCAGCCTGCCTTCCACAAACCCCAGGCGCTTGTAAAAGGCCCGGGCGGCGGCGCCCCGGGGGTCGCCCTCCCGGTAGGTGGTCACGGCAACGTCTTTTCCCTCATCCATCTGTGCCAGCATGGCGGACACCATTCTCTGCCCAATGTGCTGGCGGCGGCAGGCCGGGTCCACCGCCAGAAAACACAGCGCACCGGCTTCCTTCGAGAACAAAAGCGCGCCCACAAGGCGTTCGCCCCGCGCTGCGCAGAGCGCGGCCCCGCTTTGCACAAAGCGGAGCGTCACCGCCCGGTGGTCCCGCAGGCCGTCTGCACTTTCCAGCCCCGGAAAATCGTCTTTCACGCGGCGCACAAGGGCCATCCAGCCCTCGATATCCCGGGGGCTCGCCAGGCGTATCTCCACCGCCTGCTCCCGTCTTTCAAGCCTTTCCCCCTGATCCATCCCGCTTCCCTCCCCTTTTTTCCACAGTATACCACAAAAAGCACCTCCCTGGCCGGGAGGCGCTTTCCGTTATTTTTCTCAAAAACCCAGGCTGACGGCCACCAGAAACATTCCGTAATAATAGGTGGCCAGGTTCGCGGCGTGGATCGCCGGGTGGGATGTGCGGTAAAAGTAGAGGAACAGGATCAGAAGGTCCGAGATCCAGAACAGGGCCGCGCCCGCCAGCACCAGAAAGCACCAGGGCTGGCCCAGCCCCACCGCCAGCTGAACGCCCTTGCCCAAAAAGGCGGACACAAAAGCGGCGTAAACCGCGGCCATGGGCAGCAGGCGGCCAAAACGCATGCCGGACAGGCGGCTCAGGGCCAGCACGCCCAGCGCGCCTGCGGCGGCTGCCGCTGGCACCAGCCAGTTGGCAGGCTGCAAACGGCAGAGCCCCCACACAAACAGGCCGTGCCCTGCCAGAAAACAGACCCCGCCCCCAACGAACCAGGGCAGCTTGCGCCGCCGGTTATACACTGCCAGCAGCACGTCCCCCGTCACGCAGCAGCCCAGGGCGGGCGCCAGATGGGCAAAGGCCTCCGGGCGGCTGCCCAGGCGTGCGGACACACCCGCCACCGCCACAAAAAGCAGGCTGCACAGGATCTTTTCCGCCAGATAGCTTTTGCGGGGCGAGCAGGCTTTGCGGATGAGCAGGCAGAGCGCTGCGGTATAAATCAGAAACATGCCTGCGGTCAGGGTGATGGTCACAGGGCGGTCCCCTCCTTGTTTTCATTGCGCGTGTCTGCGCGGGGGCGGGTCGCTTTTTTTAAGGATACCACATGCCCCGGAACCCTGTCTGCCCGCCGGGGCAGGCGATTTCTTGTATCTGCCACGCAGTTCTTCACCGTGCCTGGGGCGGCGGCTGCCGGGTCTCGATGTCCAAAAAGCGGCGGCGGTATTCCGAAGGCGGAATGCCCACGATCCGGGCGAACACCCGGGAGAAATAGTTCGGGTCGTTGAAACCGCAGGCGCCGGCCACATCCGCCACCGGCAGCAGGCTGTAGCGCAGCATACCCTTGGCCTGCTCCACCCGCACCTTGTTCACATAGGTGCTCACGTTCACTCCTGCGTGCCGCTTGAACAGGCGGCTGAGATAACTTTCGCTGCAATGACAGAAGCGCGCCAGCTCCGGCAGCGAAACGTGCTGGGTGCAGTTGATCCGCACATATTCCACCGCGTGGGAAAAGATGGTGTCCTCTCTGGAATTCTGGTAGCGCCGGGCCATGTTGGGGGCGGCGTGGGTATTGCTCAGCACCTGGTAGGACTGGCCCAAATGCCCCGCCGCCAGCTGCAGTTCCACCAGCAGGTCGTCCACGGGAATGGTGGGTGTTGCGATGTTTTCGGCATAAAGCTCCAGCGCCCGTTCGGTCTCCAGCCCCTCGCTGCAGCGGCAGGCGTGCCCGATACACCAGCGGGTGCGGGCTTCATTGGTCTGGAAAAACCCGGCGTTCACCGTGCCCAGAAGCAGTTCGCCGGAATACACCGGCACCACATACTCTCCCAGCCCTGCGTGACAGACGCCGAAAAAGGGCTTTTTTGTTCGCAGCAGCTTGTCGTGCATTTTTCGGATCATGGAAAGGCAGACATGAAACCGTTCCGGCTCGCTTTTCATATAAAGGCAGAAGGGATTGGTGTGAGCAAGAAACGGGTCCAGCACCTCGGAAAGATCCTTGTTGATGTGGATGAATCCGCCGAAGTCCTTCACGCAGATCTGGACGTTGTATTTGTCACGGATAAACTGCAGGTAATCTCCCACGCTTTGGTACGGGTTCGACATCCTTTTTCCTCCTCTCTTCCGGGGCACTTGCCTGTTTTCAGTGTAGCCCATCTTTCGCACAGCGTCAACAACTTAGTGCAGAATAATCCAGAAACAAAGCAAAACAATCATGGCGAAGGGCAGCATTTGCTGATAGAATTGAGACAAATCAAACAAAAAGTTTCTTCTTTTTCTCGTTTTTTTATATTTTACAGGAAAACAAGCGATTCCTTTTGCGGACAATCTTTCATTCAAGTGGAATAATCTGCTCTTAACAGAGGTGTGTGGAAGCATGAAAGAGTTATACACCGATCTGGCCGTGGTGGGCGGCGGCCCCGCCGGCGTATGCGCGGCACTGGAAGCCGCGCGTCTTGGCCTGGAGGCCGTGCTCATCCAGAACCGCCCGGTGCTGGGCGGCAATTCCAGCAGCGAGATCCGGGTGTGGACCCGGGGCGCCGTGGGCGCGGGCAATCTGTTCAGCGAGGAGATGGGTGTGCTGGGTGCATTGAAAATGCGCAACCTTTACTCCAACCCCGACGGAAACCCCCTCTTCTGGGACGACGTGCTTCTGGACGCAGTGACCAGCCAGCCCGGCCTGACCCTCCTTTTGAACACCGATGTCATTCAGGTGGAGGTGCAGGACCGCCGGCTGCTGTGGGTGCAGGGCAGCCAGCAGGCCAGCGAGCGCACCTGGCGGGTGCATGCCAAAATGTTCATCGACGCCACCGGCGACGGGTCGGTGGGTGCGAAGGCAGGGGTGCCCTATTGGATCGGCGAGCACCTGTTCCGAAAGGACGCCGCCCCTGAACCCACCGCTCTGCTGGGCAGCTCCATCCTTTATTATGTAAAGAAAGAAGACCACCCGGTGACCTTTGTTCCGCCCTCCTACGCCTACGGGCTGGAGGAAGTGGAGGCGCTTTTGGGCCGGGGCGGGCGTATCGTTTCCGAGACCCAGAGCGGCAGCGACTGCTGGTGGTTCGAATACGGCGGGCTGCGCAACACCATTGCCGACGCCCAGGACATTGCCTTTGAACTGCGGCGTATTGTGATGGGGATCTGGAACCACATCAAAAACAGCGGGCATTTTGACGCCGCCTGCTATACGCTGGAGTGGGTGGGCAGCCTGCCCGGCAAGCGGGAATCCCGCCGGATGGACACCGCCTACCTGCTCAGCCAGGAGGATGTGCTGCGCCACACCGAGTTCGACGACGGCGGCTTTTACGGCGGCTGGTATATGGATTTCCACCCCGCAGAAGGGATCGGCAGCGACGAGGACAACTGCACCCAGATCCCGGTGAATGTTTACGCCGTGCCGCTGCGCTGCCTGTATCACGCCGATTTCCCGAATCTGCTGTTCGCGGGCCGGAACATCGGCACCCGGCGGGAAGCGTTCGTCTCCACACGGGTGATGAACACCTGCGGACTTTCCGGCCAGGCGGCCGCTGCGCTCGCCTGGGGCTGCCTGCGGTGGCAAAAGAGCCCCGCCGGGCTTGCTCCCGGGGAAGTGGAGAACATCCGCCAAACGCTTTTGCGGGAAGATATGTTCCTGCCGGGCCTTTTGAACCGGGACCCGGAAGACCTTGCCCGGAACGCCGCGGTGACGGCAAGCTCCTTCTACCTGCCCGACGGGGAAGCGCCCTCCGGCTGGTTCCCGCTGGAGCAGGGCGGGTTCATCGCCAGCCCTTGCCCCGATGAGCCCCAGGCGCGTTTTCTGGTTCGGGCCGACACGCCTTGCGAGTTGCGGGCAACATGGCACTGCTGCCCCCTGCCCAGCCGCCTTTGCCCCGGTCAGCCTGCCGGCGGGCAGAGTTGGAAACTGACCGCCGGGGAGAACTGGCTGGAAGCCCGCTTCCCTTCCCAGGCACAGGGACAATATGGTATGCTTGTGTTCGACCCTGCTCCCGGCGTCTCGCTGGGACTGGCAAAACGGAGGTCACCGGGCATTCTCTGCGGCCGGGCCGACGCGCCGGAATACCTTGACCCGCTTTTTCTGCCCGGCAAGAACAGCTTCTACGCGCCGGAAAACGTGATCGATGGCTGCAGCCGCGTGTGGCGCAAACCGCACCTGTGGTGTTCGGCCCCCGAGGCGGAGCCCTGGCTGGAACTGCGCTGGGACGCCCCCCGCACCTTCGACACCATCCTGCTGTATCTTGACCCGGAGCTTTCCATGGAGATCCCCAGCAGCCGCACCGACCACTGGGAGGACCACCACAAATTTGCCGCCCGCCGCGGCATGCCGCCCCAGCTCATGCGGGACGTGAGCGTGCAGACGCTGGGTGCGGACGGCTGGCACACAGTGGCCCGCTGCACCGGAAACTGGCGGCGGCTGCTGGAACTTCACACCGACGGCGCCGTGACCGCCGCGGCGCTGCGCCTTGTCTGCGAAAAGACCTGGGGCGATGAACGGGCGCACCTGTTCGAGGTGCGCGTATACAGGCAACACCGATGATCTTTCACGGGGACGCCCGGACGCTGGATCATCGGTTTGATAGGGCCCATTCAATCATCCGAACATCAAATATAGGACAAAGGAGAATCACAATGAAAATGAGAAAAATGCTGGCGCTGAGCCTCAGCGCGCTCATGGCTGTTTCCCTTCTGGCCGGCTGCGGCGGCACTCCTGCTTCCACCGGCGGCTCCACCCCCGCCTCCACCGGGGACAGCGGCTCCACCGAGCCGGTGAATATCGTCTGGGCCGGCTGGTCCGGCGAGGAGGAAGCCTCCAAGGAAATCTTCCAGCGCATGCGCACCACCTATGAAGAGGCCAGCGGCAACACCGTGACCTGGGTGGGCTGGACCTGGGCCGACACCGCCCAGCAGCTGCTGATCCGCAACCAGGGTTCTGAACAGCTGGACCTGGCTCAGGTGGACATCGGTATCTTCAACACTGTGGCGCAGGCGGGCGTTCTGGCTGACTGGAACGACATCCTGGGCGAAGAGTATCTGAAGGAAAACTTCACCTAGTCCGCTCTGGACGTGGGCAACGTGGACGGCAAACAGCTGGGCCTGCCCTGGAGCATGGCCTCCATCACCATGGTCTACAACCCCGAGATCCTGGCCCGTGCCGGCTGGGACACCGTGCCCACCACCATGGAAGAGTTTGAGCAGTGCCTGGACGATGTGGCCGCTCTGGGCGAGGGCATCGTGCCCTACGGCGTGTCCACCAAGGACGACACCTGCGCCGGCGACTTCATGCCCTGGCTGTGGACCTTTGGCGGCGCCTTCTTTGGCGAGGACGGCTCTGTGACCATCAACAGCGAGGCCGCCGTGGAGTGCGTCAAGTGGTATCAGAACATGCTGGCCAAGGGCTACATCGCCATGGACACCGGCCGCAGCGAGGCCCGGCAGATGTTTGCCCAGGGCAAGATGGCTTTCTATGACGACGCTGTGGTTGCCAAGGGCCAGGCCGTGAGCAACGGCGTTGCCCCCGAGGACGTGGTGAACGTTTGCAGCGCCATGCCCCGCCCCGTGCTGAACGCCGGCGACCAGCCCCAGTCCACCATGTGGGGCCACATGCTGGTCATCTTTGAAAAGAGCGAGTACAAGGAGCAGGCTGCCGACCTGGCCCTGACCCTGGTGAGCGACGAAGTCGCCATGGATTACTTCACCAACAACGGCATGCCCCCTGTGACCGTGAGCGCCTCCGAGCGTGAGGAAGTGAAGAACGACGCCTACCTGAACGGCTTCCTGGAGTCCACCTCCACCGCCCGTCTGGAGGAGACCGCCCGCACGACCAACGCCAGCGAGGTCAAGAGCGTCATCACCGAAGAACTGCAGGCCGCCCTGCTGGGCCAGAAGACCGCGGAACAGGCCGTGGCCGACATGGAGAACCGCCTGAACGCCCTGTAATCTCCCTGCGCCTGCGCAGTTCCTTGCCGGACACATCTGACCTGACCGGGGCCGCCCCCCAATGCGGGACGGCCCCGGCTGCTAAGGAGGCTTTTCCGTGAAAGGTATCAAAAACGGCGGCCACCTCACCGACCGCCAGGTGGGCTTCTTGCTGGTGGTGCCCGGTCTGGCGGTGTTTGCCGCCATCATTCTGTATCCCTTTGTGGACGCGGTGCTCATGTCCTTCACCGACCGGTCGCTGCTCTATCCCGACTACGACTGGGTCGGGCTGTCAAACTACATCAAGGTGTTCAAAGACCCCTACTTTGTGCCCACCCTTCTCACCACCGCAATCTTTGTGGTGCTGGCCACACTCATTCCCTTTGTACTGGGCTTCATCTGGGCCATCCTGCTCAATCAGGGATTCAAGGGCAGCGAACTCATGCGCGGCCTGACCCTGGTGAACTGGATCATTCCCGGCATTGCCATCGGCTTTTTGTGGAGCTGGATCTTCAACGGCCAGTACGGTGTGCTCAACGGTCTTTTGACGAACCTTGGCATTCTGGACAAGGGCGTAGCCTGGATGGGCCAGACGCAAACAGCGCTGCTGTGTGTGGTGGTCGCCCGTTCCTGGCAAATGCTGCCCTGGTATATGGCCTTCCTGCTGGGCGGGCTGCAGGGCGTTTCCATGGATCAGATCGAAGCCGCCCGTATCGACGGTGCCGGCAACTGGCAGACCTTCCTTCATGTGGTGCTGCCCCAAATGCGTTCCATCGTGACGCTGGTGCTGGTTTTGGGCACCATCGGCAACCTGCAGCACTTTGATCTGCCCTGGACCATGACCGAAGGCGGCCCCGCCCGGGCCACCACCACCCTGTCCATTGAGGTGTACACCACCGCTTTCAAGAACTGGGACATGGGCAAGGCGGCCACCGTGGGCACCATTTGGGCGTTGCTGCTTGCCTGCTTCAGCTTTGTGTATCTGCGGCAGGTCAACGAATCCGACTGAGGGGGGTGACAGGATGAAAATGTTTCAAAAGACCATTGGCTTCCGTATTTTCTTCTGGGTGTTCCTGGTGGCCATCGGCGCATTCGTGTTCCTGCCCCTTTTGTGGATGATCAACACAGCCCTGAAGCCCAGCGCCGACACCTTCACCCTCACCTTTTTCACCGGACCCAAAACGCTGGAAAACATCCTGCGTATCATCCAGGATCCCACCATCATGGGCTATCTGCGTAACAGCCTGCTGGTGTCCTTTGCCAGCAGCTTCATGGCCACCATCGTGTGCGCTTTTGCGGGCTATAGCTTTTCCAAGTTCCGCTATCGGGGGCGCAAGTTCATCATGGGTCTGTTTATGATGAGCCAGGCGTTTCCCCAGGCCATTCTGCTGCTGTCCATCTATGTGCTGATGCAGCGCACCGGCCTGCTGGGCAGCTATTGGGCGCTGCTCATCAGCTATGTGGTGTTCACTCTGCCGGTGGGCACCTGGACGTTGAAAAGCTACTTTGACCAGCTGCCCGACGCGCTGATCGAGAGCGCCAAAATTGATGGAGCAGGCCATGCCCGTATCATGTTCCAGATCGTTTTTCCCATGGCGGTGCCCGGCATGATCTCCATTGCTATCTACGGCTTCGTCTGGAGCTGGAACGACCTGCTCTACTCCATGACCCTCGTCACCGACACCGCCCGCCGCACCCTGGTGCCCGGCCTGGTGATGACCTTTTTGGGCGAGGCGTCCACCAACTGGAGCGCCATGATGGCCGCTTCGCTGGTGTCCGCCGTGCCGGTGACCATCATCTTCGTCTTTTTGCAGCGCTACTTCATCCAGGGTCTCACCTCCGGTGCAGTCAAAGGATGATTCACAAATGAACAAAGCGGCTGTCACGGACTCAAGTCCGTGACAGCCGCTTTGTTTTCTGCGTTTTTACATTTCCAGCACTGCCTTGCGAAGCGGCAGCACACGGGGGACCGTGACCGAAAGTTCGTCCACTCCCATTTCCAGGAAGAGCGGGAGCAGCGCAGTGTCCGCTCCCAGTTCCCCGCAGATCCCGGCCCAGATCCCGCTGTTATGCGCGTTTTCCACCGTGCGGCGGATCAGGCGCAGCACCGCCGGGTCGTGAGGATCCATCCCCGCGGTCACTGCCGGATTCTGCCGGTCCGCTGCAAGCGTGTACTGGGTCAGATCATTGGTGCCAATGCTGAAAAAGTCCACTTTTTTTGCCAGCACATCGCTCATCACCGCGGCTGCAGGCGTTTCCACCATGATCCCCACCTGGTCCAGCCCGAAGGCCGTGCCAGCTGAACGCAGCTGCTCCTTCGCCTGCTCCAGAAGCTCCAGCGCCCGATCCAGCTCCTGTTCTGAGGCGATCATGGGAAACATGATACGTACCGGGCCGAAAGCGCCGGCCCGCAGCATTGCCCGCAGCTGGTCGAGAAAAAGCCCGGGCCGGGCAAAGCACAAGCGGATTGCCCGCAGCCCCATTGCCGGATTTTCCTCTCGGGGAAGGTCCAGATAATCCACCTGCTTGTCCGCCCCGATGTCCAGCGTGCGGAGCACCACCGGCCTGCCGCCCATCGCCTGAACGGCCGACTTGTAAACGAGAAACTGTTCCTCCTCCGTGGGAGCTGCCCCGCCGGCCAGATACAGGAATTCCGTGCGAAACAAACCGATCCCTTCCGCCCCGCTTTCCGCCGCGTTGCAAACATCCTCCAGACTTGCCGCGTTGGCAAAAATCTGTATTTTCCGGCCGTCGCCGGTGCGGGTCTCCCGGTCCTTCAACCGCTCCAGTTCACACTGTTCCCTCTTTGCTTGCTCGGCAAACTGCCGTGCCCGTTCCAGCTGGGCCTCGTCCGGTTCCAGGCAGAAGGCGCCTGTCCCGGCGTCCAGCATACCCGGACGGCCGTTCCAACCGGGCTCCACAGGCACGCCGGACAACGCGGGCACTCCCAGTGTGCGGGCCAGAATGGCGGTGTGCGAATTCTGCGAACCCAGCTGTGTGATAAATCCGAGGATGAACCGGCGCGGAACACGGATGGTCTCGCTGGGTGTCAGTTCCTCCGCAGCCAGGATAACAGGCCGGTCAAGGGCGGCCAGCCGGTCCTCTTCATGATTGAGGACGGCACACAGTGCGTCGGCAATGTCCGCAAAGTCCACCGCGCGCTGGCGGAAGTATTCGTCATCCATCGCTGCGAACTGTTCGGAGAATTCCTTGCCCGCCCGCGCAGCGGCCTCCGCGGCCCCGGCGCCAGCCAAAACAGCCTCATGCACCTGTTCCTGAAAGTCCTCGTCTTCCACCAGCATTGCGTGGATCTCAAAAATCTCCGCCGCTGCCGGGTCTGCTTCTTCGCGGGCTTTTTGCGCCAGCGCCAGGCGTTGTTCTCGAACGGTTGCGGCCGCCCGTTCAAAACGCGCCCACTCCTCGCCGGGCTCCTGGGCGGTCGGCAGACCGGTCCGGTCCGGCCTGCGGTAGAAAAAGACTTCCCCTGCCGCGATCCCCGGCGCAAGCGCCTGTCCCTGCCATTGTTTCATAGCTTTTGCCCTCTGTTACAAGTTCTCTGCAAAGAAACGGCTCAGTTCTTCCTTTTCCTCCTGCTCCTGGGGCCCCTCCAGGCTCACGGTGACTGTTTCGCCCCGTTTGACGCCCAGCGCCATGACGGCGATGATCTTTTTTGCGTCGGCGCTTTTACCTTTCGCCTGCAGGGTGATGACCGAGCCCATCTGCTTGGCCTGTTTCACCAGAAGCCCTGCCGGGCGGGCGTGCAGGCCCACCTCGTCGGTGATGGTATATTGGAATGTCTCCATGCCGTGTTTCCTCTTTTCTAAAAAATCGTACAGGCCGCCGGGCTCACAGAGCCAGCAGGTTTTCCACCGTATCGGCCGTGGTGTCCTGCAGGATATTGTCCAGCGCAGTGGACATCACCAGGATATCGAATCCGATCTTTTTGACCGCGCCGATGTTGCCCGGCTTTATGCCACCTTCCAGCACTTTGACCACATGGGTGTTGTTCAGGAAAAGTTCGAACCGGTGCATGCACTCGTCACTGAAGCCGGTGGCGCTCTGCCCCTGATAGATCATACCGGTGCAAAGACCCAGCAGATCCACGCCTGCGTCCTCATAATCGCGGATCGCTTGCAGCAGGCTCTCATCGGTGGGAGCCTGCACGCCGAAGGTGTCGTAGGCCGAGATGTACGCTTCGCACAGAAGGCCTGCGTTGTGGGCATATTCCGCGATCTGCCGTACGTCCTCAATGTTCGACTTGTGGGTATGCAGGCAGTCGGCGCCAGCACAGGCAATGCGCAGCGCGTCCTCCTGGGTAAAGGGGACCACCTGTTCCTCCGTGAATGCGCCGCGGGCAGCGCAGGTGATGAAAATATCGTCGCCCAGGGTGGCCCGCAGTCCCTCCACGGCAGTGGTCATGCGCTCCAGCGGCACCAGATGGCGGATGGACTCGGCCTCGTTCATGGTCGTCGCTCCCCGCAGGCCCATCTGCAGTGCCATGGCCGGATGGTTGGGCTCAAAGATACGGCAGCCACCCCGGTAAGCGCCCTTGGCAATGCGCATGTCGGTGGCCATGATACCGCCGAGCATAAGCCCGGTGCCCTGCTGTTCCAGAATCTTTGCCAGTTTCTCTTTGCGTGCCGCCTGACCGGCAGCCGCTTCGTAATGTGTGGTCATTGTTCAGCCCCTCTTTTCGTCTCAGGTTAAAAACCGGCAGCGCTCAGGCGCCCAGCCCCAGCAGCCGGCAGATAAACAGCAGAATGGTATACAACGGGTTGCCCGCGCTGATACTGGACACGAACATGGTGCCTTCGGGGATCATGTCCGGCGCCATCATCACTGCAGTCTCGGTGTAGGTGGCAGCCACATAGGTGCCGCACAGCAGATACAGCGCCGCGCCCACGGTCGCCGCCACCAGCGCGCGGAACATATTGCCGCGGCAGGCGATGACCGCCCACAGAATGTACAGTGTCATGCTGGACAGGTCCGCAAAGGGAAGCATGCGGTTGCCGGGCAGGATCATGGCAAGCACCAGCATGATGGGGATGATCAGAATGCTGAGGATCAGCACGTTGGGATTGCCCACACCGATGGCCGCGTCCATGCCGATACGAATTTCGCGTCCCTTCATTTTGCGGCTGGCCATTTCCTGGGTTGCTTCCGCGATGGGCGCAAGGCCCTCCATCAAAATCGAGCACACCTTCGGCATGAGCACCATGGTGGCGGCGCAGACCATGCCGATGTTCAGAATGCCCAGGCCGTCGAACCCGGCGCCAGCACCCAGCAGCGCGCCCAGGATCAGGCCCATCACGGCGGGTTCGCCGAATACGCCGATCTTCTCTCCGATCTTTTCGGTGGAAATGTCCCAGTCGCGGACCTTGGGGATCTTGTTCAGCACCCAGTTCACGCCAAAGTAGACCGGGGCCATGGTGATGGTGTCTTCGTGAGGCAGCGTAATGCCCTCGGGCACAAACTCACCCTCCCAGGCGCGGTCGGCAAAGACGTCCGCCAGTTTGGTGACCACCACAGAGGACAGGATGATCGCGGCCAGGCCGATCCAATAGCTTCCGGTGTATTTCTGCACCAGGACGCCGCCGGTGATCATGATCCAGTAGTTCCACATGTCGATGTTGAGGGTCTTGACGAAGCCCACCAGGATAAGCAGGATGTTGACGCCCAAAATGCCCACAACGGCCAGCGGCAACAGGGTGGACCCGAAGGCCATGGCCGAACCCAGCATCCAGCCTGCGTCGATCACATCCAGGTGCAGGCCAAGGTTGGTGGAAATCCCGTTTGCCGCTTCGGCAAGGCTGCCCATGAAATAATCCAGCACCAGCCACAGGCCCGCAAAACCGATGCCGTACAGCAGACCGGACTTGAATGCGTCCATGAATTTCATGCCAACGATAAGGCCCAGAATGGTGAAAATAATGGGCATCATCAAAGTTCCGCCCAGGTTGTTCACAAAATTAAAAACAGCTGTGATGATCTCCACAGATCCTTCCTCCTTTTTTGTTTGTTTACTTCAGAGCCTCAATGATCTCGGCCCAGGTCTCGTCCGCCCCCTGACCGGACAGCAGGTTCACGCCATACACCACCGGGATCCCTTCGGGCACCCGCACGTTTTTTCCCACATTGGAGATGATGATGTCCGGCTTAAAGCTGGCGGCTTTGCTTTTGGCTTCGTTGCTGGTGCAGGTCTGCACTTCCGCATCGATCCCCAGTTCCTTGAACTTCTTTTTGCACTTCATCGAAACCATTGTTGAAGTCGCCACACCGTTGGCGCAACAGATAAGTACACGTTTCACATCCACAAAAAGCACCTCCTTTCTTTTGGGGCCTCTGCCCGATTTAATCAATAAGACCTTTGCGCTCCAAAAGCGCGACCGTCTCTTCCTGCGTGGGCGCCTCGTACAGGCTTTGGAGCATTTCCTCGTCGGAGAACAACTCCATCAGGTCCGAAAGCATGTCCATGTGATCCTCGCCGCTCACCGCCAACAGCAACACGATGGAGGCGGCCACCGGATTCTGTTCGTCCCCCATCTGCCGGAATTCCACCGGCTGTGCCAGCTTGAGCATGCACACGGCATTCCGGTTCACATGGCGGGAGTCCGTGTGGGGGATAGCGATCCCGACGGGTTCCGTGGGCAGTCCCGTGGGAAACTGGGCCTCGCGTTCAATGACCGACGGACCGTAGCTTTCCTTCACATAGCCCCGGCCACACATCTCCCGCGCCCCGAATCCGATCGCCTCCTGCGGAGTGTCGAATCTCAGGCCCGTGAAAATCAGCTCCTTTTTCAGCACGTGTATCCTGTCCTTTCCTGTGCGATATCATTCTGCCTCCTGCAGCAGCGTCAGCAATTCCTGTTTCGTCTCGGCCCTGTTCATCGCCTCCATCGCCTGCTCGCTGCCGATCAGGTGGGCCAGCTGCACCAGCGCGTTGAGATGGCTGGTCTTGCTGAGGGTGCAAAGCGTCAGGATCCACCGCACCTGGGCACCGCTGTCCTCCAGAGAAAGCGGTGTTTTGAGCCGCACGATGGAGATTCCCGTTCGTTTCACATAGCGCCCGGCGATCGAGTGGGGCATGATCATGTCCGGCCCGATGAACATGAACCGTGCGCTGTGCTCCACTGCCTGCTCCACCGTGCGGGTATACTCCGCTTCGGTATAGCCGCTTGTCTCCAGCATGGTGCAGCCTGCGTGGACCGCTTCTGCCAGTGAGCCGAACACCGCGTCCAGCAGTATGTTCTCCGGTTCCACCAGATCCGCAAGGCGCAGCGGTGCGTCTGTGGCCTTGTGCTCTCCCACCGCGTGTTCCACCTCGCTGAGGTAGGCCATTTGGTTCAAAAACGTGCTGTTGCTGCCCGCCGCGGACTGTGCGTCGGCATAACGCACTTTTCTTTGGGGAAACACCGACCAGAGATTTTTGAGATCTGCTTCGGTCAGCAACGCGTTGACAAACATGCAAGGCACCTTTTCGCTCACCAGCGGGACGGTGGTGACGATGTGATCCACCTGACGTTCCCGCAGATATTCCGGCACCTCAAAGGCGCTGATGGTATCCACCACCTCGATGTCCAAAAAAAGCTGCAGCTTGTTGCTCATCAGGCGGGAAACGACCGACCCGCTGTTGCACACCACCAGTACCTTGGGTTTACGGGGTGCCTGAGGCTCGCTTTTTTCATACAGTTCCAAAAAGCCCATCATCAAGTCCACCAACTGCCGTTCCGTCAGCGGACGGCCAAACGCCTGGGCCAGGACCTCGCTTTTCTGCTGCACGATGTCATAAAGCGCCGCATACTCCGTGCGCAGCGACAAGACAATATGGTCATCCCACACACGCAGCGGCTCTTCACAGCCAAGAAAAATCTGGAACAGCTCGTCCCGGATAAAACTGATAAGCCGGGGCGTTACCTCCCCATGAAACTTTGCACAGACCTCCGAGGCAAAATTTGCCGCCAGCACCCGCCAATCGATATGACGGTTGAGGTACAGCGCATTCTCATAGTCGCTTCCCGCCCCCAACAGCGCCAGCGCCAGCGGCCAGAACAGCGCGGGCCGTTCCTGCGTCGGGTCCAGCATGCTGTCGATCTTTTCGGCCATCTCCCGGGCTGCGGCGGCCGCTTCGGTGCCAGCCAGCAGCTTTGCCTCCTTTGCTCCGGGGGTGTGATCCTGCCCGCGGCGCAGCAGACAGATCAGTGCCATCAGCGCGCAATTGCCTGCCATGCGGTAGGCGAACCCCTGCTCGTGCAACACCCGGCCCGCGATCCTCTCGGCCTGCTGATAGCTGATCCCCTCGCTCTGATAAAAGCAATAGGGGCGCTGCATTTCCAGCAGCTGTTCCGCATGCAGTCGGCCCACCACATTGTTGGCTTCCATCAGCTGCAGCAGCATGGCCTGTGCATAAAGGCACACATTCGTCTCGTCGCCGCTCAGCCGAAACCCGCTGGCCGTGGTGGCATTCAGTGTGATCTGAAAAGCCCCCGTTCCCTTTTTCAGCACCTCCAGGTCGTTGCTGATGGTGGTTTTGGACACATCCAGCTCCTCCATCAATGCTGCGAGGCGGACGGGATGTCCGCAGAGAAGCCGCCAGAGGATGTGTTCCTGCCGTTCTTCCGGGGTGTAGAGGACGTTTTCGCACTGCTCTTCTATGACCTTGCGCAGGCAGGCGCGCCAATCGGTGCTTTTTCCTTCACAGGAGACCGCGCCGTTGTCCACACGCAGGTCCACCGGGCAGCCAGACTGCTGCAAAAGTTCCTGCAGCATTTCCAGATCGTAGTAGATCACCCGATGGGATACCGCATACAAATTTGCCAAATCATTGATGTGCAGCTGCACGCTGCTGTGCATTACATAATTCAGAATGCTGAGCATTCGGTTCGTAACGATCATTTCCCCACCTGTTCTCCGTTACCCGGCCTCTCTGTTCTCATCGTTTCTGTCAACTTTATTATAGAAAAGTTTCTTTCACTGGTTCAATCTCATATTTCGCACGGCTCAATTTGTCAAATTTGTCATTTTCTTTCCACGGTATAATGAAATATTATTATAGTAGACGAAAGAAGGGCTGCCATGTGCCATACATCGATATTATTTCCGGTTTTCTCGGAAGCGGAAAAACCACTTTTCTCCGCCAGCTGGCCGGACGAGTTTATGCCGGTCAGCGAATCGCTGTGATTGAAAACGACTTTGGCGATGTGAGCATTGACGCAGAGCGCCTTGGCGCGGAGGGTCTTCTGGTCAGTGAGCTCACCGCCGGCTGTGTTTGCTGTTCGCTCACCGCGCGTCTGCAGGGTATGATGGGAGAAATCCTGCGCACTTTTTCTCCCGACCGTATCCTGTTGGAGCCCTCCGGGGTGGCCCGGCTTTCAGATGTGCTCCGCGCAGTGGACAGCGTCTGCCGCGACACTCCGCTGCGAAAAGGCATGGTGTGCACTCTTGCGGCTCCCCTTCCCCGCCGGGAATACGCCCGGCAGTTTTTGAGCGTTTACAAAAACCAATTGCAAAGCGCTTCGCTGATCCTGCCCACGCGGATGGAACTTCTTGCCGCAGAGCAGCGCGAAAGTTTTTTGGACTTTCTGCGTGAAACAGCTCCCGGCACTTTTCTGCTTGAGCGGGACTGGCGCAGCCTTTCCGACACGGAACTGGCACAACTGGTACAGCAACCGCCGGCCCCTGTGCAGACGCAGGCCCGCAGCTTCATCCGTGTGCCTGCCTCTGAGGCGGACAGCTTCACCAGCGTCTTTGCCGGGACCTGCGCGCCCGCAAGGCTGAAAGCCGCCCTGAAGGAACTGGGCGGTGCCCCGGAACGTTACGGGTGCGTGCTTCGCGTCAAGGGTGCGCTGCAGTCAGTGGACGGCCCTCTTCAGGTGGACTACACGCCGGGCGGCTGTTTTCTGCAGCTCTGCGCCAAAGCAGATAACCGGCTGGTGTTTATCGGTTCCGGCATGCAGCGCGCCGCCATCCGCCGGGCGTTGCAAAGCACATTTGAATAGCCCCAACATGTCAAAAAGAGGTCTGCCGCCCGTTTCACAGGCGGCAGACCTCTTTTTGTCAAAATCAACCTTCTTGGTGTCTTCCCTTCGCGGCTCAGGCCAAACGGTCCGGCATTTCCATTCCTGCTCCGTACAGCGCCGTCATTATGCTGGCAAGATCGCCCAGCTGTTCACCGGTCTGTGCCGGGAGGACACGGCAGGCTGCCAGCGAATACGGGATACACTCCCGTTCCAGCACCTGCTCCATAGAAGGGCGAAGAAGCGCCTCGCAGCGAACAAAAATGCTGCCGATGATAACAGCCTCCGGATTGAGGGCGTCGATGAGGAGCGCGACCCCCTTGCCCAGCTTTTCGCCCACAAGGGCAAAAATGCGCCTGGCGTCCCGGTCGCCCGCAGCTGCCGCGTCCGCAAGTATTTTGGCGGTGAGCGACGAAGCTGTCTGCCGGTCCCGCGCAAAGGCATACGGCGCACCCTGTTCCAGCGCCTGGAGCGCGAGCGCACTGGCCAGCCGCCCGATCCCTCCGCCACTGGTAAAGCCGGAAAAAGACCCGTGTTTTCCGAATCCCACGGGGCCGTCCGGTTCGATACGCATATGGCCTATCTCACCGCCCATATCGCAGGCACCGCTGACGAGCCGGCCTTCCGCGATGATCCCGCTGCCCATTCCGGTGCCCATGGTCAGGAAGATCATATTGTTTGTGCCCCGGCCCTCCCCCAGTTTCCATTCCACCAGGGCGCAGGCTTTTGCGTCGTTCAGCAGATAGGCCGGCGCCCCGAACGTATCCTGCAAAAGTTCCACGATGGGAATGTCGACCCATGTGGGCAGGTTCGGCGGGCAGAGCACCACGCCCCGGCGGCTGTTCAGCGGGCCGCCGCAGCTGACGCCGATGGCGCTCACCTGCGCGGGGGGCACGCCTTCCTCCCGAAGTACCTGGCGCACCGCACCGAACAACTCCGCCTGTATCTCCGCAAAAGGCCGCTCCGCGCGGGTCGGAAACGCGGCCCTGGCCCGAATGCGGATCTCACGGCCGGCCTGCGCCAGGACCACAGCGCATTTGGTCCCGCCCACATCCAAGCCAACGATCCACTTCATTGCAACCCCCTTGCTTTCTTTGCTCCGGCTGCGCCCCGGCGGGACGCCTCAGAGCCTGACCTGCCTCCACGGGCCGCCCTGTTCCCGCACTTCCACGCAGAAGTCAACAGCGGCCAGATCGGCGCGCAGACGGGCTTCATACCCGTTGTATTCCCGCCGCACCTCCAGCAGATGGGGCTGCAAAAGCACCGCTTTGCAACCCGCACGCTCATCAAAGGCAGGGCATTCGCCGCGCCAGCGCATCATCTGCACAAGGCGCTGCACCACGGGGCGCTCCAATGCCTCGTCGATCTCGGCCGCGGTATAATCGTGCCGGTTGATACTGCGCCCCTCCCGGGTCCGCTCCAGCTTTTCGATGTCGTTTCTGCCCGCCAGAAGGCCCACATAATACACCTGCGGCACACCCGGGGCAAAGAACTGGATCGCGCGGGCCAGAAGATAGGCGTCGTCCCGCTCTCCCAGCGCCGAGTAATAGGTCGTGTTCACCTGATAAATGTCAAGATTGTTGTAGTCCGGCGTATTGTATTCCGGCTTCACGCCCGCGCCGCAGTTGAAAATGCACTGTTTTGTGAAGGCGATTTCTTCCGGCGTCAGCAGTTCCTCCACGTCCACCACCCCGATCCCGTCGTGGGTGTCCAGCGTGGTGTACTGACAGCGCGGACAGTTGTTCAGCCAGTCTGCCAAATGTGCCCCGCTGGCGCTGTAGATGGCATGGAGCACCAGCATTGGCAGACAAAAGTCGTAAGTCCAGTAGCCGTGGTCCGCCAGCTTTTTTTGCACGGTGGGCCCCCGGTGGATCTCCGGGAGGATCCGCGTGCCGAAGGGCCGCAGGATCTGTTCCACCCAGCGGAACATCTCCCAGATGTCGGGTTCCACAAAAAAGCAGTTGGTCCCGGCACGCTTGGTGGAAAAAGCAAATGCGTCCAGCCGGATGGTCTTTGCGCCATGCCGCGCCAGGCCCGAGAGGTTCTCTTCCACGAAGCGCCGTCCCACAGCGCTTTTCAGGTCGATGTCCAGCTGTTCCTCGCCAAAGGTGCACCACAGCTCCTCGGTGGTGCCGTCCGCGAAGCGGACCGGCACATGAGGCGCCCGGGGCTTTCGCTTGTAGATCATTGCCAGCTGTTCCGGCGAAGGCTCGCCGCCCGGCCAGAATTCTCTCCAGCGTATGAACAGATCCCGCCAGGGCGAAGCGTCTTTATTCTTCAGATAGTCCTGGCAATAGGGGCTCTGGCGGGAGATGTGGTTGATCATAAAATCACACATCAGATCATAACGGGCCGCCAGTTCTTCCACGTCATCCCAGCTGCCGAATGCCGGGTCCGGCCGGTCATAGCGCAAAGGTGCGAATCCCCGGTCGCCTGAGGAGGGATAGAAAGGCAGCAAATGCACCTGCCCCACAGCCCCCTGCAGACGGCTGTCCAGAATGCGGGTGAGCGCAGCAATGCTGCCGCCCATGCTGTCGGGATATGTGATGAGCAGGATCGGCTGTATCATCGTTTATTCTCCACCCACTTCAAAATCAAACCTCTCGATGTACCGTTCAAAATGGCTGGAACGGGTGTTCACGGCAACGCCCCACATGGAGGAGATGTCATCGGCTGCAGCCCCCTGAGGAACAAAAATGCCGCTGGCCCTGTTTTCAAACTCGCAGCAGGGTTCGAAGCAAACGCCGTCCTCGCTGTAGTAGAGATACTGATGGCCGGTGGGGTCATGCCAGTTTCCCCTGTAAATATACCCCTCATGGGCCTTGTGCTTGAGCCCGCTGAGCAAAAGCAGCCCGCCTTTGTACGGCCAAAGGGAAAACGCATGACCGCGGATGACCGGGCTGTGCGGATCGCGGCGGTAGGGGCCTTCGATGGACGGGGCACGGGCAAACCCCAGCTGCGTCATGTCGGCGTCATGCTCACGGCTGTTGCTGCCTTTGTAGTAGATCCTCCACTCCCCGTTCCAGAACAGGGCCGTGATATCGTCCACCCCAAAGTCATCCCACTCGCCGGGTGCTCCCGGACCGAACGCCGGGCCGCCGCTCTTGCGCACAAACGGGCCGTCCGGGGTGTCCGCCACCGCCCAGCTGCAGCTGCGGGGCTGAGGCGCTTCGTCACTGTAATTCTCGCCCACCCCGCTGTACCACATGTAGTATTTTCCCTCGGCAAAGATCACGTTGGCGGTGAGCACACCGCCTGCGTCCCAACTGCCCGGTTCGCCCGGCAGCAGCGCGTCGAAAGGCTCGTCCCAGTTCTCGCCGTCTGCCGAGGTGACGCACATGATCTTGCAGCCGGTATAATGGCCATAAGGCAGATCGTGCACGTGCTGGGTATACCACAGATAATATTTCCCGTTGTAGAAGAGGATGTTTGAGGGGTCATGGTTGTTGTCGCTCGGGAGCCCCTGTGTGGGATGTGCCGCGCGGCGCACCCGTCCGAGTTCCTTCGGTATGTTCATCGATGTTTCCTCCCGTCGGCCTTTGGCCTGTGTATCATTCCTTGCCGGAGCCTTCCACGATTCCTTTTACCAGCTGCTTGTTGAACACCGCATACATCACCAGGATGGGCAATGCGCTGAGGGTGACCGCCGCCAGCAGAATGCCATAGCCGCCGTTCATGGAAACGTCGCCTATGCTGCGCAGCATGGCCGTCACCGTGAGGTTCTCTTTGCGGTTCATAATGATGATGGGCCACAAAAAATCGTTCCAGGTGTTCATAAAAGTGAGGATCGCCAGCGAAAAGATCCCCGGCGCCAGCATGGGGAACGCGATCCGGAACAAAATGCGCGCTTCCGAAGCGCCCTCGATCCGGGCAGCTTCCATGGTCTCGGTCGGCACGCCGTTCGAGGCAAACTGCCGCATCATAAATACGCCGAACGCCGGCGTCAGCCCCGGCAAGATCAGTGACCACAGCTTGTCTGCGCCGCCAATGCTCCGGAACAGCATGTAGGTGGGGACCAGCCGGGTCTCCAGCGGCAACATCAGCGTGGCAAGGACCAGGATGAACAGGATGTTTTTGCCGGGGAAACGGTACTTTGCAAAGGTGAACCCGCTGAGGGTGCAGAAAAAGCACGCTCCCGCCGTGGTGACCACGGACACGATAATGCTGTTCATCATCGCCTTGTCAAAGGGCCAGCTGGCAAAAAGCTGGCGGTACTTATCCAGGCTGAACCCGTTCTGGGGCAGCAGCTTGGGCGTCAGGGTAAAGATCTCATAGTCCTCTTTGAAACTGCCGAAAAACATCAGCACAAACGGAAAGCAGGAGATCACAATGATGACGAGCAGCAGCACCAGGGAGAGCAGTTTGACCAGGTTTGCGCGAAGTTTGTAGTTCTTGTTCACCGCTCACCCCTCCATGTCTTTGTAGTAATGTTTGGCCAGCAGCCCGCTGAACGCCAGCAGCAGCACGAAGAGAATAAAGCTCAGTGCCGCGGAGTAGCCCATCTTGCCGTACTCATACGCGTTTTGGTACAGATAGTACACCAGGGTGGTGGAAGAATTGATGGGGCCGCCCTGCGTGAGCACCATCACATCGCTGACGTTTTGGAAGATCCAGATGGTGGAGATGAGCGAAACGAAGAATATCTCCGGCATCATCAGCGGCACAGTGATGGAGAAAAATTTGCGCACCGGGCCCACGCCGTCCAACATGGCCGCCTCATGCACCGACTGAGGGATCTTTTGCATCCCCGCCAGCATCACCAGGGCAAAATAGCCGGTCATACGCCAGATGTTCATCATGGCCACCGACACTTTGGACAGCGCAGTGGTATCCAGCCAGCCGATGGGGTCGATACCGAACAGGTTCCCCAGCAGCACGTTCACCAGGCCGCCCTCTGTGGTGAGCACGATACGGAAAACAATGGCCACGATGGCCACTGCCGTAATGTAAGGCAGAAGCACAATGCTCTGATACACTTTGCGCCCCAGGATCCGCTTGGAATTGAGCAGGACGGCGAACAGCAGCGCCAGGATCGTGCGCGCCGGCACGATCAGTGCCCACAAAACCACCGTGTTCCACAGCGAGGAATAGAACTTCGGGTCACGGAATGCTTTCACATAATTGGAGAACCCGACAAAGTCCATTCGAGCCAGTCCGTCGTAGTTGGTCAGGCTCACATAAAAGCCGTAACAGGCGGGATACAGGCACAGAAAAACGAACAGGATAAAGAACGGCGCCAGCCACACATAGCAGTGCTTGTTTCGCTTGATCTCCGTCCAAATGCCGGCCCGGCTTCGAACGCCGGACCGCTCAGATCTCTTATTCAAGGGCGATCCCTCCTTGCTTCGATCCCGGGAAAAGAGAGGGCGGCAGTCAGCTCTCTGCCTGCCGCCCTCCGGGAGACGACTCAGATAAGTTCAATGCGGGCGCGCATTTCTGCCGCCGCGGTTTCGGGCGTGTAGGCGTCGTTCAGGAACATCTCGCCCAGCACTTCCGCGATCACGGTTTTGATCTCGGCCGTGCGGACATCCACATAAGGCAGAACGATGGTGTCGGCCTTGTCCAGCAGGTCCTGCGCCAGAAGCGCCACAGTCTTTTCACCGCCGAAGGGAGCCGATTCAGCCACGCCTTCGCCCTGGGCCAGAGCTTCCAGGCCGGGCAGGTAGCCGGTGCCGAAACGGGCCATCAGGCCTTCTTCGTTGATGTTTGCGCACTTCTGGGCGGCTTCCACCGTCTGAGTGAGGTAAGCCACCACCATGCGGGCAGCATTGGGGTATTTGGTGTTGGCGTTGATGGCCCAGAATTCGGTGTTGTTCAGGTAAGTGTCCGGGCCTTCCTCGGAGAATTTCATCGCAGGGGCGATCCGCAGGGTGCCGTAGCCGCCCTGGCCGTTGGGATCGGCGTTGGTCTCATAGTAGGCAACATGAGCGGCTGCGCCGGGGAACGCCGCGATCTTGCCGGCATTGAACGCGGTCCAGTACTCGTCGCTGTTGCTCTGGTCGCTCTTGTGCCAGATACCGGCGTCATAGCACTTCTCCAGCAACGCGATCGCTTCTTCCGCCTTGTCCAGGGAGATATTGCCCTCCTCGTCCAGCACTTCGCCGCCGAGCATGTACACGTAGTTCATAAACAGGCTGACACAGTCGGGGTCGGAGGGGTCCCAGGCGCCGGCGTAGTAGCCCGCTTCCTTCAGGGTCAGCGCCTGATCGAAATACTCGTCAAACGTCGTGGGCGCGCTCAGGCCCAGCTCATCGTACACATCGCCGCGGTACATGAAGATGAACTGATTGGTCACCTGGTTGGGCAGGCCGTAAACGCCGCCGTTGTACTGCACGGGCGTGAGCACATCCAGAGTATTCTCGCTGTCGTAAATGCTGCTCAGCTCCATCAGATAGCCCGCCTCCACGAACTGGCGGACAAACTCGTCGTGAACGATCAGCACGTCGGGCACCGAGTCGCCCTGGCTCATGGCGATCTTCATCTTTGTGGGATACTCTTCATAGGAATACTTTTCGAAGTTGATCTTGATCCCGGTCTCTTCCATGAAATCCTTCAGCACGTATTCCGCCACAGAGGTCAGGTGCGCGCCGCCCATAATGGTCAGTTCCGCGCCCTCCTCGGGGGTCATGTCATCCCAGTGCAGCAGCTCCTGCGTCTCTCCCGTGCCGGAAGGCGCAGGGGCAGAACTGCCCCCGGTGCTGGCTGCGGGAGCGCCGCAGCCTGCCAGACACCCGATCATCATCAAAGCGGATAGCAACATTGCAACATACTTTTTCATAACGGTCCTCCTTTGGTTTCGATACTGTATTGTTTTGGATCAGAAAGCATGATCTGACTCAACAAACGACGAACATCATCCGGCGACACGCACGCCACCGCATCCGACATGGAGTTGGCCACTCCGCAGGCCATACCCAGCGCAAAAGCCTGGCGTGGGGGCATTCCCCTGGAAAGGCCCACGCAAAACCCGGCCACGCAGGAATCACCGCTGCCGATGGTGGACATGACCGGCACGTCCGGCACCTCCGCCAGGCAGCACTCCGTTCCGCTGACCAGCAGCCCACCCTGTGCGCCCATGGAGACCATGATCCACTCGAAGCGCCCGGGCAGCACTTTGCGTGCCATCCGGCACAGCGCTTCGGCGTCGGTGGTCGGCGCCTCGCCGCACAGTTCGGCCAGCTCGTTCTGATTGGGCTTGCAAAGATAGTACCGGCCCTCGGCGGCATTTCGCAGCGTGGCGCCGTTGGCGTCCAAAATGCACATTGCGCCGGCCTTTTCGCACATTGCGCCGATCCGCACATAAATGTCTTCAGGCGCGCCCGGAATGGAGATACCGGAACACACCACGATGTCCCCTTTTTCCAGGTCCTCTTCCAGCCGGCAGAGCAGCAGCTCCGCCTGTGCCGGCACCACGCTGGGCCCCATTTCCAAAATCTCGGTCTCCAGATTTTGGCTGCGGTCGATCACATTGATGGTGGTGCGGGTCTCTCCGGCCACCTCCAGAAGGCAGACACTGCTGCAGCAGCGGGCCATCTCCGCCCGCACCCGCCCGCCTGCCGTTCCTCCGACGAATCCATAGACCGCCGCCGGTTCCCCCAATTGGGCGCAGACTTTGGCCACGTTCACACCTTTTCCGCCCACGCACTCGCTGGGTTCATTGTTCTTGTACTGGCGGCCTGCGGTGAACTGGTCGATGTAATAGGTCCGGTCGATCACCGGATTCAGGCAAACCGCTCGGATCATCGCTCCATCCTCCTCCCCGGCTCACAGCCAGTTTTTCCCTGCGCAGCCGCAGACGTTCCGCATTTTGTGGCGCACCTCGGCGGAAAACGCCTCTCTGGCAGGCCGCAGATACACCCGCGGGTCATACTTGTCCGGCGTGTCCCGCAGCACCCGTCGCACCTCCCGCGTGAAGCAGAGGAAGTTGTCCACATCCATATTGGCCTTGCAGACTCCGAACTGCCCGGTGCGGGCGATGTCCGTTTCGCTGCAATTGCGCATGAAGGGCACTTTTCCGCCCACATGGTTCACGTCTTCGATCAGTTCCGCCGGCAGGCTGGCCGCTCCGTGCAGCACAAGCGGATAACCGGGCAGCGCTGCGTGGATCCGGGCCAGCACGTCAAAGTCCAGCGGGAGCGGGCCGTCCGCGATCACCCCTCCGTGGGACGTGCCCACCGACACTGCCAGGCTGTCGCAGCCGGTTTCCTCCACAAAGCGGGCCGCCATTGCGGGGTCGGTAAATGCCGCATGCTCGGCAAACACCTCATCCTCAAAGCCCGGCAGCCGGCCGAGTTCCGCCTCTATGCCGGCCCCCCGTTCGTGGGCCCAGTCCGCCAGTGCGCGGGTCAGCCGGATGTTCTCTTCACAGGGCAGGTGGGAGCCATCGAACATTGCCCCGGAAAAGCCCCAGCTGATGGCTTCCATCGCGGCTTCGGGCGTGGGGCAGTGGTCATGATTCAGGGCCACCGGCACCGGCGTTTCCTCCGCCATCCGTTTCATCAGTGAAACAAAAGCCGGAACGCTGGGCACATATTTGCGTGCTCCCATGCTCATTTGCAGGATCACCGGTGCGTTTTCCTGCCGGGCCGCGTCCAGCACGGCGCCCAGCGATTCCAGATTGCACACGTTGAATGCACCGACGATGTACCGTTCCTGCGCCGCATGCTCCAACAGCTGCTTTACCGTCTTTAATGCCATTTTATCTCCCTCCGAACATCAAAGGCCGCCTGTGCCTGTTTTTTCCAACTTTGCCGCAGAATAGAAAACGTTTTCTATTCAGACGCACATATCAGAAAACGTTTTCTATCAGGATACGCCTGCACGGCGTCCGTGTCGGGGATGTCCCCCTCCGGCAGTTATTCGTGCATGTTCCGCACCGAGTCGCCCCGCAGCAGCGGCGCGTCCAGCTGAACTCTGGTGCACCCGCAATCGGCGGATTGGAGCAGCTGGCGAAGCAGCAGCCCTGCCTGGCGGCCCATTTCGCAGCTGTCCTGATACATACAGGTGACGCGCAGACCAAAATACGAATCCACCATTCCAAAGGAGACCAGGGAAATATCCCGGCCGATCTGCAGCCCCAATTCCGCACATGCCTTCAGCGTACCCGAAAGCACGATGTTGTTGGCGCAGAAAAGCGCTGTAGGGTGGTCCGGGCGGGCCAGAAGGCCGCGGACCCATTTGTATGCCGACTCGGCGTCAAAATTGGAGGGGCTGACCCACTCTTCTTCCACCGGGAGGCCGCTTTCTTCCATTGCCTGCACAAACCCGTGATACCGCTCCTGGCCGTTGCGGTTTTTCAGCGAGACGTTCACGATCCCGATCTCGGTGTGCCCCGCGTCGATGAGTTCCCGCGTAATGCGGCGGGAGGCTTCGTTGTTGTCCCATCCCACCTGGTTCGTTTCCAGTCCGTCCAGCACACGGTCGATCTGGACCACCGGAACGCGAAGTTCCAGAAATCTTTGAATAGAATCGATCTTGCTGTCGCTGCTGGCGATCACGAGGGCGTCGATCCGTTTTTCCAGCAGAGATTCCAGCAGCTGGCGTTCTTTTTCTGCTTTTCCGTCGCTTCCGGCCACCACAAGGTTATAGCCGTCGGCGGCGATCTCCCGCTCCAGCCCTTTTGCCGCTTCCATAAAAAACAGGTTGGAAAGGTCCGGCACCACCAGCGCGATCAGATTGGTGCGGTTGCTGCGCAGGCTGCGGGCCACGGCGTTGGGCCGGTAACCCAGCTCCCGAACCGCTTTGCGCACCCGCTGCTGCACCTCAGCGCTGACAGGATAGTTCCCGTTCAGGGCGCGGGAGACCGTTGTGATGGAAACACCCGCGGCTTTTGCAATGTCTTTGATCGTCGCTTGCTTCACAGCGCATCCCCCGGCAACAGTTAACGTTTTCTATCCTCTTCGCCTTTAGGATAGACGCTTTTGTTTTTTCTGTCAATACTGCCGCAAACAAATCGGTCAACTGCCGCATTTTTCTATCCGTTTTCTATACATGTTGCCCGCCTGTCGGCCAACATTCTGACATTTTCTTTGGGAAGGAAGCGTTTTCTGGAAACAGTTCCACATTTTCATTGAATCCTCCCGCAGTTTGGTATATGATAATGATAAAACATCATCCGGAGCCCTTTTTGGCGCCCGGAAGGAAGGCGGTCGCACAGATGGCGAGGATTCAGGACGTTGCGGAAAAAGCGGGAGTCGGCGTGGCCACAGTGTCCCGCATGCTGAACGGTTCGGGATATGTTTCTGCGGCTTCTCGGGCAAAGATCCAGGCCGCCATGGACGAGTTGAACTACACGCCGAACGAGCTGGCGCGCAACCTTTATCACAAGCGTACGGGTATCATTGCGGTGGTGGTGCCCACCATTGCCCATCCGTTTTATGCGGAATTTGTGAACTGCGCGGAAATGGAGATCCACCGCCGGGGCTTCAAGACCATGCTCTGCAATGCATCCAGCGGATATGCGGAGGAGCTGGAATATCTGGACATGCTCAACCGCCACATCGTGGACGGAGTCATCAGCGGCACCCACACGATGGACACCGAAGCTTACAATAAAATCAAAAAGCCCATTGTGTCCCTGGACCGGTATCTGGGCGAGGACATCCCGCTGGTGGCGGTGGACCACGTGAAGGGCGGCCGCCTTGCGGCGCAGGCATTGCTGCAAAGCGGCTGCAGGCGTGTGCTTCATTTCCGGGGCGAAACCACCGTGGAGGCTCCCTATCACGACCGCCATTTTGAATTTTCCCGTATCATGCGGGAAAACGGCGTGGAGGTCTATGATTATGAACTGGCCTGGAACCGCTTTGACGTGGAATACCACCAGCAGGTAGTGGACGATGTCTTTTCCTCCGGGCTGGAGTTTGACGGAGTGTTCGGCGTAGATCAGCTGGCCGCCATCTGCATGAACGAGCTGCTGCGCCGGGGCCGGCGCATTCCGGAGGACGTGAAGCTCGTCGGCTACGACGGCACCTACATCTCCCGCCTCTCCCGGATCCCGATGACCACCGTGGTGCAGCCCATCGACGCTCTGGCGCGGGAATCGGTGCGCCTTATCCTGGACTGCATGGCCGGCAAACAAGCCAAGAACGAGCGGGTCATGCTGGATGTGAGCTTGCGGCAGGGCGAAACTACCCTTCCGGTATAATCAACAAAAAGCGGGCTTTTGTATTCTCATTTTCAACAAAAATAGTTTTAGACGGGTATTTTTAGTTGACATTTCGCACGATTTGTTTTATTTTATAGACATGTGGAAGCGGTTCCTCATTTTTTTAATCCAAAATGTGGAATGGGTTTCACATCAATACATTTTTACAGGAGGATACACCGTGAAAAAAGCATTATCGCTGGGCCTGGCCCTGAGCATGGCGCTCGGACTGATGGCCGGATGTGCAGGCTCTCCCAGCAGCTCCACCACATCCGCCGGAACATCCACATCGGCTTCTGCCGAAGAGACCGTCATCACCTTTGGCATTCATGTTGCCAACCCCGAAAGCCAGGAAGCGGTCACCTGGCAGATCGTGCAAGCCTTCAACGAAGCCTATGCCGGCAAGTACAAGGTGGAGTTCCAGGCGGCCGATACCGAGACTCACACCACGAACATGATGCTGCAGGCCACCGACGGCACCCTTCCCGAGATCTTCTGGATGGATGCCAGCCAGGCGCCCGAATATGCTGAATCCGGTTATCTTCTGGACCTTTCGGATTTCCTGAGCCAGAACGAAGCCGTGGACACCGCCCTGGGCGGCATGGAAGACGCCTTCAACAACGGCTCCATGCAGTACGGCCTGCCCTATCAGTGCAACGTGCAGGGTTTCTTCTACAACAAGGACATTTTTGACGCGGCTCAGGTGGCTTATCCCACCGAGGACACCACCTACGACGAATTCCTGACCATGATCGAGCAGCTGAAAGCAGCCGGCACCACCCCCATCGCCATCGGCAGCAAGAACAGCGCCTACGCCATGTGGGAGTTCAACGAGTTCCTGGCCCGCTACGGCTGGGAGGAAGACATCGACGCTTACAACGCCGGTGAGACCCCCTTCAACAACGAAAAGCTGGTCTCCTGCTTTGAAAAAGTGAAGGGCCTTGCCGACGCGGGCGCCTTCCCCGAGAACATGGCCACCATCGAATACTTTGACGCGAAGCAGCTGTTTGTGGACGGCAGCGCGGCGATGTTCGGCACCGGCCAGTGGGACTGCGCCGCTTTCGACGAGTCTCTGGGCGACAGCATCGGCTTCTGGTGGGGTCCCAAGTTCGAGGACTCTGACGCCGAGCAGGAGATCGCCATGAAGGTGCCTTCCGCTCCCATCGTGGTGAGCAGCAAGGTCGCGGATGACCCCGCTGTTCAGGAAGCGGTGTATGCCTTCCTTGCGTTCTATTACAGTGAGGACGCCACCGGCATTTCCTACGAAGGTTCCATCTTCCCCGCCACCAACTACTCCGGCGTTGCTGCCAGCGAGACTCAGTACGCCATGAACCAGATGATCGAGGCCCTGGCCTCCGGCTGGGCGGTTCCCGAAGCGGCGCCCGACCAGACTCTCACCCCCTCTGTGCAGGAGGCGCTGTACGACGGCCTGTTTGGCGTTATGCAGGGTGTGTACACGCCCGAGCAGGCACTGGACAACATGGACGCGGCGCTGGCTTACTGATCCTGTCCCCCACACGCTCCATTTGACCTGCAAGCGGGCGCCGGCCGACAGCCGGCGCCCGCTTTTACCAAAGGAGGATTCGTTTTGCACTGGCTCAGCAAAAAAAGATATCTGGTGGGGATGACACTGCCCTCCCTTCTGGTCTACACGGTGTACATCATCCTGCCGATCGGCATTGCCGTGTACTACAGTCTGACGAAATATTCCGGCATCGGCAAACCCACCTTCGTGGGGTTCTTGAACTATGCCCGCATGCTTGAGGACAAGGTGTTCTGGACATCGCTCAAAAACACAATGATCATGTTTGTGCTTGCGTTTGCCCTGCTGCTCACCCTTTCCTTCCTGCTGGCACTGCTTCTGAACAGCCGGCTGAAGTTCGCGGATCTGTCCAAGTCACTGATCTTCTCGCCCGCCATCATCGCCCCCATCATCGTGGGCATTATCTGGGTGTACATCCTGGATCCCAACATCGGCGTCATCAACAATCTGCTGGACGCCATCGGCGCTTCGGCGCTCAAGCAAAAATGGATCGGCGGCGAGGTGCTGTCTCCCTACAGCATTGCGGTGATCTATTTCTGGCAGCAGCTGGGCTATCTCACCACCATTTTCATCGCCGGCCTGAAGATGATCCCGGAGGATGTTCTGGAGGCGGCCACCATCGACGGCACCACCTTCCCCCAGAAGGTGCGGTTCGTGATCCTGCCCATGATGAAGACCACCATCTCCACCGTGGCCGTGCTGATCATTACCGGGGTGTTCAAGATCTTCGAGATCGTGCAGCAGACCACCGGCGGCGGGCCGAACCATCTTTCCGAAACGCTGGTGACCTACAGCTACGCACAGACGTTTGACAGCGGCAACTACGGATACGGCATGTCCCTTGCCACGTTCACCAGCCTGCTCTCCCTGCTGATCACGGCCATCTATTCCCTGCTCACACGAAATAAGGAGGACTGACCATGACCAAAAAGCAGACAAGGCTGATTCTGTATCCGGTGATGATCCTCATCACCCTGGTGGTGGTGTTTCCTTTTTTGTGGATGCTGATGCTCTCCTTCAAATCCAGCGGAGAGATCCTGTCTGACCCGCTGGCGTTCCCCACCTCCCTCAATCTTGAAAACTTTGCAAACGCCCTGAACACGCTGAACTTTCCCCAGCTTTATGCCAACACGTTCCTGATCTGCGCCGCGTCGCTGATCTTTGAACTGGCCATCACCTTTTTGAGTTCCTTTGCACTTGCCCGGCTGGAGTTTCCCGTCCCGAAGGTCCGCACACTGATCTACAGTTTCCTGATCCTGGGCCTTTCGGTGTCGCCCTTCATCCTGCTGTTCCCTGTGTATAAGATCAATGTGTTTTTCGGGCTGCGCGGCAAGCTGGCGCTGGTTTTGCCCTATGTGGCCACCTCCATCTCCTTCAACACCCTGCTGCTGGTGGGCTATCTGAAGGCTTTGCCGCCGGAAATAGACGAGGCGGCCATCATCGACGGCTGCAACGTGTGGGACCTGATGTTGCGGGTCACGCTGCCCATGGCAAAACCGGTCATCGCCACCATTGTGATCTTCAACGTGCTGTATATCTGGAACGAATTCCCCTTTGCTTCGGTCATGCTGCGGGACGCAGCGGACTACACCCTCTCCATGGGCACCTCGTTCTTCAAAGGCACCTACACAGTGGACTACGGCGGCATTGTGGCCACCAGTGTGATGATCATCATCCCGGAACTGATCTTCTACGGCATATTCCAGAAAAACATCGTGGATGGCATGACGGCGGGCGCCGTCAAGGGCTGACACGTTCAAATGCATGAAAAGGAGTTTTGAGCATGAACAATCAAAGCGGTATTTTCGGTGACCTGACCCATGTTGCCAAAGCGCGCAACGGCAGGCTTTCCAGCTGGGACCAGCGGGGAAAGAACCAGGACTACTGGCAGATCCCTGCCGGCGAGACCATCTGCCTGGGCGAAGTGGAGGGGCCCGGCTGCATTACTCATATCTGGATGACTTCTTCCTGCCGGCGGGTCAAATCCCCCAGCATTCTGGACCCCGTCCTGAACGCCAGCGCCGCCCCGGTAATGGAGATCCATCCGGCTCTCGGCGTCATTTGGGATGACTACGACCCCTTCTACTACCGCAAGGCCCTGATCCGGATCACCTGGGACGACCAGAGCAACCCCAGCGTTCTGGTTCCCTTTGGCGATTTCTTCTGCATTGGAAACTGCTACCCCGGCAACTTCACTTCCCTGCCCTTCAACGTGTCGCTCAAGCCGGAAGAGGCCGGCCGCTACGGCGCGCCCTGCTCTGTGTCCTGCTACTTCCCCATGCCCTTCAACAAGAAGGCTAAAATCGAGATCGTCAACGAAAACGACGTTCCTTTCATCCTTTACTTCAACATCGACTACGAAATGTATCCCGAACCGCTGAGCGAGAACACCGCCTATTTCCACGCCTGCTGGAACCGCGAGAACCCCTGCAAGGGCTGGGGCAACGACCTGCAGGTGAACTCTCCCGAAGTGAACAACGTCACCAATTTCAAGGGCGAGAACAACTATACCGTTCTGGACGTGGAAGGCTGCGGCCATTATGTGGGCTGCAACCTGACCGTCAAGCACTACCAGGGCAGCTGGTGGGGCGAGGGCAACGACATGTTCTTCATCGACGGCGAGGAATACCCCAGCCTGAACGGCACCGGCACCGAGGACTATTTCAATCACGCCTGGGGCATGCAGCGCAATGCGTATCCCTTCTTCGGCACCATCGTTCACGAGGGTGACAGCGGTGATTTCCAGGTGTCCTACCGCTTCCACATCACCGACCCCGTCCGTTTTGAAAAGCACCTGCGTGTGACCATCGAGCATGGGCATGCCAATCAGCTTTCGGATGACTGGAGTTCCACCGCCTACTGGTATCAGCTGCTCCCCACCCAGAAAGAGCTCACGGTGCCGCCGGTGGAAGAGCGCCTTCCCAACGTGCCCCAGCTGCACACCCCCGCCGCCGCGCTGCCCGAGCTGACCGAAGAGATGAAAGCCGCCCGCGCCGCGTGGCAGGAGCGCTGGGAGACCTATTCTCCCGAGCGGCAGCAGCAGCTGCGTATCAAAGAGGACAAAGCGCGCCGTGAATCCCGTCTGAACACCGAGTTCGCCAAAAAGCTGCGGGATCAGTACGACAATCGTTGAATGCATTGGAGAGAGAGCATGTCAGAACAACGTATGCAACAGCAGATCGAGGCTGCGTGTGCGCACATTGCCCAGCACGCGGAGAGCGTTCGGCACAGCCGCTACCGCCAGAGGTACCACTTCATGCCCCAGTGCGGCTGGCTGAACGACCCCAACGGCCTGATCTATTTCAAAGGCAAGTATCATTTCTTCTATCAATACAATCCCTATTCCGGTTTTTGGGACCGCATGTTTTGGGGTCATGCGGTGAGCGAGGACCTGCTCCACTGGGATTACCTTCCTGTGGCGCTGGCCCCCAGCGAAGAATACGACGATCACCCCAAGGGCGGCTGTTTTTCCGGCAGTGCCATCGTGATCGGCGACAAGCTGTGGGTGATGTACACCGGCACCTGCAACAACGGCAACGGGTTTGAGCAGTCCCAGTGCGTTGCCTGGAGCGAGGACGGCGTCCAGTTCCACAAATACGAGGGCAACCCCGTGCTGACGGCTCCCGAGGGCGTGCGTCCCGACTGCTTCCGCGATCCGAAGGTGTGGGAGCACGACGGTCTTTACTACATGGTCTGCGGCGCCAGCCGTGACGGCAAAGCCCAGGCGCTTGTATACCGCTCGGCCGATTTTCTTCACTGGGAATTTTTCAATGTCCTGGCCGAAAGCCGCGGCGAGTGGGGGTACATGTGGGAGTGCCCGGATTTCTTCCCTCTGGGCGACAAATATGTGCTGATGTTTTCTCCCATGGGCGGCGGTGAGCGCACCAGCGTCTACCTTGTGGGCGATTTCGATTATGAGACCGGAAAGTTCCAGTGGTCCACCAGCGGCGAAAACGATTGGGGATTCGACTATTACGCGCCTCAATCCTTCCTCGCGCCGGACGGCCGCCGTATCATGGTAGCCTGGGCAAACTCCTGGGACTGGATGCCGACCTGGAAAGACTGGGGGCCCACCTACCGGGAGGGCTGGAACGGCTTTTTCGATCTGCCCCGGGAAGTGCGCCTTTTGCCGGACAATTCGCTTCAGTTCCTGCCGGTAAAAGAGCTGCGCGCGCTGCGCCGCGATCCTCAGTTCAAAGACGTGCTGGAACTGCAGCCAGATCAGGAGCAGTCCGTGACTGCCGGCGACGGTGTGGCTTTTGAACTGCGGTTCACTCTGGATCTGGAGCACACCGACGCGGAGCAGGTGGAGCTTTCTCTGCGCTGCGGCGAAGGCCGCCGCACGGTCTGCACGCTGGATCTGAAACACAGCATGATGTATGTGGACCGGAACAACTCCGACGGCTGGAGCCGCGGTGTGTCCAAAAGTCCCCTTTTTGTCCGTGACAAGACGCTTTTGGACGTGCACGTTTTTTCCGACCAGAGCTCCCTTGAGATCTTCACCAGCGACTGCACCACCAACCATTCCCTGAACGTGTTCGCCTCTGACGCGCAAAACGGCATTCTGCTGTGCGCCCGGGGCGGCGGCGCCCGTCTGCTTTCGCTGGAAGGCTACGGTCTGGAGCGGACCTTTTGCTGAGACCGCTGCCGGGCGACATGAGAACGGAGGAAAGATCCATGAAGCAGTTTGACGTTGTGGCCATGGGTGAACTTTTGATCGATTTCACCGAAAACGGGACCAGCTCCCAAGGCAATCCCCTTCTTGAGGCGAACCCCGGCGGAGCGCCCTGCAACGTGCTGGCCATGCTTGCAAAACTCGGCAAAAGCACAGCCTTTATCGGCAAGGTGGGCAGCGACCAGTTTGGCAGCCAGCTGAAGGACACGCTGCGCGCCGTTGGGATCGACATGCGCGGCCTTGTCACCGATCCCGTCGTTCACACCACACTGGCGTTTGTGCACACTTTGCCTGACGGGGACCGCGACTTTTCCTTTTACCGCGCCCCCGGCGCCGACATGATGTTGACGGCGCAGGAACTGGCGCCCGGGCTGGTGGAACAGGCAAAGATATTCCATTTCGGAACTCTGTCCATGACCCACGACGGCGTTCGCGCCGCGACCCTTTGCGCATTGGACCGGGCCCGGGAAGCCGGAGTCAAAGTCTCCTTCGACCCGAATCTCCGCCCGCCCCTGTGGTCTTCCATGGAACTTGCCAAGGAATGTATGGGGTTGGGGATGTCCCGCTGCGACTATCTGAAGATCGCGGACAACGAAGTGCGCTTCTTCACCGGCACAGAGGACTGCGAAGAAGGCGTCCGCCTCATCCGCGAACGGTATCCCAACATCTCGGTGCTTTTCCTGACGCTGGGGCCGGACGGCAGCCGTGCTTACTGCCGCGGCCTGCGTGCCGAGCAGCCCGGTTTTGTGGTGGGTACCGTCGACACCTGCGGCGCGGGTGACACCTTCTGCGGCTGTGCGCTGGGGTATCTGCTGGACCATGACCCCGACCAGCTCACCCAGAGCCAGCTGGAAGAACTTTTGCGCTTTGCCAATGCGGCGGCCGCGCTGGTCACCACCAAAAAAGGCGCCATCCGCTCCATGCCGGAGCGGTGGCAGATCGACGCTCTGCTCAACGCCCCTGCGGGGCATTAAAGAACAAAAAAGCCGGGGGCGGCTCCTCCTTTCGGAAGGGACCGTCTCCGGTTTTTTGCATTTCAGAACAGCTGCCGCCCGGCCACATACTTGGCAAGAGGCAGGCCGTCGGAGAGCCAGACCACTCGCTCCAGACGTTCGGTGAGGGTGCACTGGCGGGTGGTGGGCAGGGCGCTGTCGTCCATGACGATGGCGTCGAACTCATAGCCCGGCTCGAAGCTGCCCACTTTGCCGAAGAACTCGCCGCCGCCTTTGGTGGCAAGATACAGCGCTTCGGGCAGGGTGAGCGCGGGCAGGCTGTCATCCACCAGGCGCCAGCGCAGCTTGGAGCACTGGATGGCGTCGGTCATGGCGCGGAAGATGGAAAGGTGCGCGCCGCCGGCCACGTCGCTGCCCAGACCCGCCTTTTGGCCTTCCCGCAGCCAGGTGCGCACGGGCGCAATGCCGGAGGAAACGTTCATGTTGGACTGTGGGCAGTGTGCCAAAAACACGCCCCGCTCCTTCATCAGGGCCCGCTCCTCCTCGCCGCTCCAGATACAGTGGGCCATCACGGTGGGACACTCGCCGCCAAACAGGCCCGGCTGACTGTAGGCTTCGCCGTAAAACCGGGTGGAGGGGCGCAGCTGTTTGACCCACTCGATCTCGGAGAGGTTCTCCGACAGGTGCGACTGCATTGCCGCGCCGAACTGCCGCTGCAGCCCGCCCAGGCCGTTCATCAGCGTCTCGGAGCAGCTGGGGATGAACCGGGGGGTGATGACCGGACGCACACCGGAAAAGCCGGCGCTTTCTTCCAGCCAGCGGCGGGTCTCAGCCAGGGAACCTTCGGTGGTCTCCCGCAGATAGTCCGGGCAGTTGGAATCCATGTTCAGCTTGCCCACAAAGCCCCGCAGGCCCGCCTTTTCCAGCAGGTCCATCAGCAGCAGGGTGGCGGGCCGGTGCACCGTGGCAAAGATACTCGCGCGGGTGGTGGCGCTGCGGGTCAGTTCATCCGCGAACACCCGGTAGGCCGCCGCCGCATAGGCCGGATCGGCAAAACGGGCTTCCTCCGGGAAGGCGTTTTCTTCCAGCCAGTCCAGCAATTCCATATCCATGCCCAGGCCCCGGTAGGCATACTGACTGGCGTGAACGTGCAGGTCCACCAGGCCGGGCAGGATGAGCCGGTCGCCATGTTCATGGACGGGGATGTTTGCAAACCGCTCGGGCAGCGTCTCAAAAATGCCCGCCACAAGCCCGTTTTCGCAGACGAGATACTGCCGGGGCCGCACTTCCAGCTTGCCGCAGACAGGCGTAAAAATAATATTGCCCTTCAGGGCGAAGGTTTGTTCCATTGTGTTCTCCTTGATTTTTCAGGGGGCGTGACTTTCTCCGCTGAACATTGTACGCAAAAAGGCGCAAAAACACAAGGGCTTTTCGTCGCCCGCAAAGGGAACGCCCTCATGTTTCCCGCAGGAACACGAGGACGTTCTCCGATGAATATCCGGGGGCAAAGCGGTAGCCCAGGCGGTCAAACGAGCAAAGGTCTTGCGGGCGTTCGGCGCCGGTCTCAGCCATATAGCGCACCATCTCGCCCCGGGCCATCTTGCACAGGGTGCCCTTTTCCACCACCCTGCCCGCCTGTTCCTCGCCAAAAACACAGCGCACCAGCCGCACGGAAGGCGGCAGGTGTTTGGTCACCGCGTCGCTGTATTCCCGGGAGGCCAGGTCCAGCACCCAGTCTGTGCCCTCGGCCAGCGCCACCGCCAGGCCCGCGCCCCAGAACCCGTAGAGGTCTTTGGCGCCATCCACCGCCAGCTTCGCCTGCATTTCCAGCCGATAGGGGGTCACCCCGTCAAAGGGGCGCAGCAGACCGTAAAACCCGGAGAGAATGCGCAGGTTCTTTTGCAGATAGCCAAACTCCCTGTCGGTGAACACGTCCGGCGCCATATAGCGGTACTGAATGCCCTCATAGCTCAGAATGGCGGGCGTGAGGTTTCGGCGCAGATCCATCGTTTTTAGCCGGCGCAGATTTTCCTCCGCGATGGAGTCGTTGCACTTCCAGAGCGTTTTGAGCCGGTCATAGGGCATGGCCCGCAGCGTCTCCAGAAGCCGCTGGGTCTTTTCCAGAAAAAGCGGAAGTTCCTGCCAGGGCAGGCCGTCGTCCGATTTCATCTTTTTGGCCGGCGAAATGATGATCTTCATTCGGCCGTTACCTCATAGGGCCAGGTCATAATGCCGCCAAACTCGTACACGTTGGAATAGCCCAGCCGCGCAAGAATGGCCGCGGCTTGCTTGCTGCGGCTGCCGCTGCGGCAGTAGACCAGCACCTGAGCGTCCTTTTCGCCGATCACGCCGGCGGCGCTGGCTTCGCTGATCGTGCCCAGGGGCAGCAGCACCGCGCCGGGGATGTGGCCGCCGGCGTACTCCGCCGGCTCACGCACGTCCAGCACCAGAACGCCGCCTGCGTCCATCCGTTTCTTCGCCTCCTGCTGGCTGATCTGTTGATAGCCCTTTGCGCCCGGCGCAAACAGGCTGGAAAACATTCCTTTCATGGTTCATCCCTCTCCCTTCAGCAGCCGGAGCACCTCGGCTGCGTTTGTATCCGGCTTGACCTTGGGCATTACCGCCGCCACGACCCCCGCCTCGTCGATCACGAAGGTGGTGCGGACCACGCCCATGCTCACCTTGCCGTAGAGCTTCTTTTCCTGCCAGACGCCGTATGCCTGGATGGCTTCCAGCTGCGGGTCACTGAGCAGCGTGAAGGGAAGGCCGTATTTATCGGCGAACTTGCGGTGAGAGGCAACGGAATCCTTGCTGACGCCCAGCACCACCGCGCCCTGCGCCCCGATCTCATTCAACGCGTCGGCAAAGGCGCGGGCCTGCCGGGTGCAGCCGGGGGTGCTGTCCTTGGGATAAAAATAGAGCACCACTTTTTTGCCCCGATAGTCCGCAAGGCTCACTTCGCGGCCGTCCTGGTCCTGCAGGGTGAATTCCGGCGCTTTCATGCCAACTTCCAACATCGTCCCCATCTCCCTTTTTTGTTTTTATTATACCACAAAACCCGCCGCGGACAGTGATATCATCACCGGAAACAGGCTTGGCGCGGCGGACCGTTGCGGTTATAATAAAGAAAAAGCAACGGCGCTCCGGCACCGAAAAGGAGACACGAATGAACAAGCTTTCTGAGGGAAAGGTGCAGGTCTACACCGGAAACGGCAAAGGCAAGACCACCGCCGCCCTGGGCCTTATGCTGCGGGCCGCGGGCGCGGGAATGGAGATCTACTTCGGCCAGTTTATGAAAACCGGCAACACCAGTGAAGCGCGGGCACTGCGGGAGTTTTTGAGCGGTGCGGTGACGATGGAGCAGTATGGCAGCGGCGAAGAGCTTTCCGGCCCGGACCGGGAGCGGGACGCCGCCTGCGCCCGGGCAGGCTACGACAAAGCCCGGGCAGCCCTTGTCAGTGGGCAGTACGACCTGGTGGTTCTGGACGAGATCCTGGTGGCGGAACACCTGGGTCTGCTGGCTGTGGACGACCTGCTGCGGCTGATGGATGAGCGTCCTGCGCACACCGAGCTGGTGTTCACCGGGCGCTGGGCTGCCGAAGCGGTGCGCCAGCGGGCGGACCTGGTCACCGAGATGGGCGAGGTGAAGCACTACTTCCACGCCGGGCTTCCCGCCCGCACCGGTATCGAAATGTGAGCAGACAAAAAAAGGATGGGTCCCCGCGGGGGCCCATCCTTTTTTCAGTTCAAAAGCCACACGCCGGCATTGAGGTAGCCGGCAAAAGCCACCCACACAAGGTAGGGCAGCTGCAGCCGCGCCGCCAGCAGCTCCATGCGGTAAAAGACCAGCACCATGGCCGCGATCAGCGCCCACAGGACCACCAGCCACAGCAGCGCAAAGCCAAACCACTGGAGGTTGAAAAAGAAAATGCTCCAGAAAAAGTTGAAGGCAAGCTGCCCGGCATACAGGCCAAGGCCCAGCCGGCGGTCATCCGAGGGCGGAGCCATCCAGATCCGTGCGGCGCTCACGCCCATCAAGGCGTAGAGGACGACCCACACGATGGGAAACACGATGGCCGGCGGAGAAAGCGGCGGCTGGACGATTTGTTCGGTGTAGAGCTTTGTTCCCTCCCGGGTGAGCCAGCCGGCGAGGCCGCCCACCGCCTCGGTCAGGAGCACCCAGGCTGCATAGGTCTTCCAGGGAAATCTTTTCATTGTATCACCCTCTGGTAGGGTATGCAGCAGAGGGAACGGCTATGCGCCCGCCCGCTCGCGGTTCCAGCGACAGGGTAAAAGAAGTCTCACTGCCGGACAAAACATCCTTCAGACCCTCGGTGTCGGTGATATGGGCCAGTTTTGTGTAGGACCAGGTGTTGCTGCCGTAGAACAGCACCACGGAACTCCCCTGATAGAGCATTACGTCCCCCGGGCCCGCGGCGGTGCGCACATCGTTTTGGGGCAGGCGTTCGGGCAGCGCGCCCACCTTTTCAAAGCCGCCGTAGTTTTCTGCCTCAAGGGTGAGGGGGCCTTCTTCCAGCAGCGCTGCCAGCGCCCCGGCGGAAGGGTTCTCTTCCAGAACGGCGGTAAGGGTCGTATCTCCGATTTGAATGTACAGCAAGGTCTCTTCCTCCTGTGGGTCGGCGGACGGACCACCGATTTCCTGCGGATCGCTCTCCGTGTGGGATCCCGCCACGAAGGGAACGGCCGTGGGCGCCGCCTCGCTGCTTTGCGGCGCGGGAGCTGCCCCGCAGCCGGTCAGCGCCAAAACCAACAGCGCGGCAAGCGTGCGGCCCAAACGCGCCGCCCGGCTCACAGCGCCCGGCCCGCGTCCAGCGCGCGCTGCATGGCCTCGCTGCCGCGCGCCTCGCCGGGAGCGGTAACGCCGCCGCCGAACACGACCCCCGCCAGCTTTGCCTTGGGGAAGCACTCTACCCAGCCGCCCAGGCCCGCGGCGGCGCGCTGCCACACCTCGTCGCCCTCCTCGGCGGCGCAGGCCAGCAGCCACACCTCCCGGAAGGCATAGTCCGCGGAATAAAGGGGATTTGCCCGGTCCAGCAGGGTCTTCATCTGGCCGCTCATCTCATAGTAGTAAATGGGGGTGGCAAAGACCAGCACGTCGGCATGGAGGATCTTCTCCTGCACGATGGCGTCCGCGTCGTCGTGGATGACGCACCGGCCGCTGGTCTGGCAGGCAAGGCAACCCTTGCAGAAGCGGATATCCTTGCCCGCAAGGGAGATGAACTCCACCTCATGGCCCGCCTGGCGCGCCCCCTGGGCGAACTGCTGCGCCAGCAGCCCGGAGTTGGAATCCTGGCGCAGGCTGGTGGAAATGATCAGCACCCGTTTGCTCATGGTGTTTCCTCCTTTTATTTCAGCGTTTCATACTGCGCGCCGCTCACCGGCTCGCACCACTCGTTGTTCGTCTCCTCGCCGGGCACCTCCAGCGCCAGGTGAGAGAACCAGCTGTCCGCCGCGGCGCCGTGCCAATGCTTCACCTCGGGCGGGATGTTCACCACGTCGCCGGGGCGCAGCGCCCGGGCGGGCTTGCCCTCTTCCTGATACCAGCCCCGGCCGGCCACGCAGATCAGGATCTGGCCGCCGCCGCTCTTCGCGTGGTGAATGTGCCAGTTGTTGCGGCAGCCCGGCTCGAAGGTGACGTTGAACACCCCCACCTGACTGGCCGAAAGGGGCGCAAGGTAGCTCTGGCCCACAAAGTACCGGGCATAGGCGTCGTTGCGCGCGCCGATGGGGAACACCATCTCGCTCTGGTGGCGGGCCTTTTCGTCAACGCCCTCCTCGGCCCACACGTCCTTCGCCATGCGGAACGCCGCCCACGCCTTGGGCCAGCCCGCGTAAAAAGCCGCATGGGTGAGGATCTCGGCGATCTCGGTGCGGGTGATCCCGTTCTGCTTCGCCGTGGTGAGATGGTAGCGGAAGGATTCATCCACCATCCCCTGGGCCATCAGCGACACCACCGTGACCAGCGAGCGGTCCCGCAGGGAGAGCGCCTCTTCCCTGCTCCACACTTCGCCGAACAGCACATCATCGTTCAGATGGGCGAACTCCGGGGCGAACTGCCCCAAAGAATCCCGCCCTGCCGTCTGTTTCACTGCCATGGTCGTTTCCTCCCTTTCACATGCTTGCTTTCAGAATGTTCAGCACATCTTCTCTGGTGAGGGTGCGGTAGCCGCCGGTCATCAGGAAGGTGCCGTCGGCAATGCCCTCCAGCATATCTTCGGTGACGCCCAGCTGACGGATGTTCCGGGCCACGCCCAGCACCTCCATCCAGCGCTCCATTGCCGCAAGGCCCGCCTCGGCCAGCGCTTCGGCGCTCTTGCCCGCCGGGTCCACGTCCCACACGTTCACGGCAAAGCGGCCGAATTTGGCAAGGCCGTCCGCCATGATGAAGCGGTAATAGGCCAGAGACACGGCGGAAAGGGTCATGCCGTGGGTGGCGTTGGTGTAGGCCCCGATGGACTGGCCGATCATGTGCACCTCCCAGTCGGTGGATTTGCCCATGGCCAGCAGAGTGTTCAGCGCCCAGGTGGCCGCCCACATGATGTTGCTGCGGGCTTCGTAGTTTTCCGGCTGGCGCACCGCCGTGCGGGAACTGGCGATCAGCGAGCGCATAAGGCCCTCGGCGATGTAGTCGGTGGTGTTGTCATCCGTGCCGGAGAAATACTGCTCACAGATGTGGTTGAAGGCGTCGTAAATGCCGGCCACCATCTGCTCCCTGGGCACGGTGTAGGTGAGGGTGGGGTCCAGGATGGAAAAGCGGGGCATGACATTGCTGCCGAACACATGGCCGATCTTGCGTTTCTGGCCGGGGTGGGTGATGACCGCGCCGCCGTTCATCTCCGAGCCGGTGCCCACCATGGTGAGCACGCAGCCCACCGGGATGATGGTGTTGTCCACATCTTCCATGCGCAGAAAGTACTTGTCCCAAGGGTCCTCGGCGCACCAGGCGGAAACGGACACTGCCTTGGCGTAGTCACACACCGAGCCGCCGCCCACCGCCAAAATCAGGTCCACATTGTTTTCCCGGGCCGCACGGCAGCCCTCATAGAGTTTTTCCACCGTGGGGTTGGGCATGACCCCCGGCACCTCAAATACTTCCTTGCCGCAGGTTTTGAGGATGGCAATGACCTTGTCGTAAAGGCCGGTCTTTTTGATGGAACCGCCGCCGTAGGCCAGCAGCACCCGGCTGCCGCAGTTCTTCAGTTCGCCCGCCAGCTGCTCCAGCGCCTGTTCGCCAAAGTGCAGCCGGGTGGGGTTGCAGTAGGTGAAATTTCCCAGCATGTTCAGTCCTCCCGTTTCTGTTGGTTTTGTTTGATCCTGTAGACCAGATAGTCCAGGCAGTCGATCTTTTTTTCGCACCTGTGCACCTCGTCCAGCAAGGCCGCCCGGTGCCGCGCAAGAAGTTCCAGCAGGCGGCGGGGATCCCGCACGTCTGCCATCAGCGCGGCGGCGGCCTCCTCGGTGCAGCCCGCGTCCCGCAGGGTCTGGGCCAGTTCGCCCTCTTCCATGGCACAGCAGGCGCATGCCCAGGGCTTCTTTCCCTGCGGCTGCGAACATTCCATGGCCGCTCCTCCCCTCGTGCTTTCGTTCTCTGATTTTAGTGTAAACCCGCAGCCGTGAAATAGCAAATACCCATATCGTATCCCGTGACATGCCTTGCAGGCATTGATTTGGAGGGATATAATAAAACAAAAACGGAAAGGACACTGCCTTATGGAACTTCGGCTGCTGCGCTATTTTCTCACCGTTGCCCGGGAGGGCAGCATTACCAACGCGGCGGAGGCGCTGCATATCACCCAGCCCACCCTCTCCCGCCAGATACGGGAACTGGAAGAGGAACTGGGCCAGCCGCTGCTGGTGCGAGGCAGCCGCAGCGTTTCGCTGACCGGCGAGGGAATGCTTTTGCGCAAGCGGGCAGAAGAGATCCTGGAATTGGTGGAAAAGGCTGAGCGGGAGGTCTCGCTGGGGGATGACGTGATCACCGGCGAGGTAAGCGTGGGCGCGGGCGAAACGGTGGGGGTGCATTTTCTCACCCAAGCGGCGCAGGAACTGCGCCGCCGCTGGCCCGAGGTGCGGTTTCAGATCATCAGCGGCGACGGCATGGAGGTCTGCGAACTGCTGGACAAGGGCCTCATCGACTTTGGCCTGGTGTTCGACCATGTGGACCGGGCAAAGTACAACGCGCTGCCGGTGCCCTGGCGGGACGTGTGGGGCGTGCTGGTGCGGCGGGACGACCCGTTGGCCGAAAAGGAAGCGGTGACCCCGGAGGACCTCATCCATCAGCCGCTGCTGGTGTCCCGCCAGGTGCTCAAGGGGCCGCTGCTGCCCGAGTGGTTCGGCGCGGGTCTGGACGCGCTGAACATCGCGGGCACCTACACCCTTGCTTTCAACGGCTCGCTGATGGTGGAGGACGGCATGGGCTGCGCCTTGTGCCTGGACCGGATCATCAACCTGAGCGAGGACAGCCCGCTCTGCTTCCGCCCGCTGGAGCCCCGGCGGGAAGCGGGCATGCACATCATCTGGAAAAAATACCAGGTCTTTTCCCGGGCGGCGGAAAAATATCTGGAGCTGCTGGAGGCAAGCGGAAAAGAATAAAAAAGGGAGGCCCGTGGGCCTCCCTTTTTTCAGAGCATTTTCAAATGTCCCCCGTCCGCTTCGCGCGGCCCGGTCAGTCCAGCACCCGGCCGTCCACCGAAAGGGTCACCACCTGCCAGGGGATGAATTTTCCGCTGGCCTGCAGCGCCTTTTTCACCGCAAGCTCCAGCCCGCCGCAGCAGGGCACCTCCATGCGCACCACGGTGACACTCTGAATGTCGTTCTCCGCAAGGATAAGGGTGAGCTTTTCGCTGTAATCTACGCCGTCCAGCTTGGGGCAGCCGATGAGGGTGATCTTGCCCCGCATAAAATCCCGGTGCATGGCCGCATAGGCATAGGCGGCGCAGTCCGCCGCCACCAGCAGCTTCGCCCCGTCAAACCAGGGGGCGTTCACCGGCGCCAGCTTGATCTGGCAGGGCCACTGGCCCAGCTGAGACGGCTCCGAAGCGGAAGGCACAGCGGGGGTGGTTTCTGCCGTGCGCCGCATTTGCCGCGCCTGCGCGCCGGGGCAGCCGCTGTGGACGGGCGCTCCCTTTGCCGCCTGGTTCGCCTTTACCGCCGCTTCGTCGTAGGCTGCCGCCTCCCGCTCCACAAAGGTGATGGCCCCGGTGGGGCAGGCGGGCAGACAGTCGCCCAGGCCGTCGCAGTAGTCGTCCCGCAGGAGGCGGGCTTTGCCGTCCACCATGCCGATGGCGCCCTCGTGGCAGGCGCTTGCACATGCGCCGCAGCCGTTGCATTTTTCCTGGTCTATATGGATGATCTTTCGAATCATAATGTAAAACCTCCTTGTTTTTATGCTCTGAGTATAGTACAATCAGCTCCGCAAGTATGTGGTTTTGACCACAAAACGGAGGGTGTGGAATGGAAATTTCTTCTCTTGCACTGTTTGAGGGCATTTCGGCCGACGAGCTCCGCGAGATGACGGCGCTGGGCTGCCTGCGCACAGCGGATTTTGAAAAGGGGGCGGTGCTTTTCCGCACAGGAGACCGCACAGAAGAGTTCGGGGTGCTGCTTTCCGGCGAGGTGCACGTGGAAAGCGGCGACCTGTGGGGCAACCGGATCATTCTGCACAGCATTCCCGCCGGGCATGCCTTTGCCGAGACCTATGCGCTGTGCGGCGTTTCCATGATGGCAGACGTCACCGCCGTGCAGCCGTGCCGGGTGCTGCTGATCCGCCTGGCGGCCCTTTTGGGGCCGGAAAACGAGGCATGCGCCTGGTATCCCCGGCTGCTGCGCAACCTGACGCTTCTGTTTGCCCGCAAGAATCTCGCCTGGTCCGGCCGGGTGTTCTGCCTGTCCGCCAAAGGGATCCGCAGCCGGGTGATGATGTATCTTTCGGCGCAGGCGGCACAGGCGGGTTCCACCGAATTCTCCATTCCCTTTGACCGTCAGCAGCTGGCCGATTATCTGAACGTGGAGCGCAGCGCTCTTTCCAAGGAGCTGGGCCGCATGCGCAAAGAGGGCATTTTGACCTTTCGCAAAAACCATTTCCGGCTGCACCGCACCCCAGGCCTGTGAAAAAGGACCTGTTTTCTGGCATTCGGCGTCGTTTTGTGTTATGATTAACTGTTATTATCGATCGAACACAGGCCGCCGGGGCGCTGTTTCCCGCGGCCGCAGGCAACAGGTGCAAGCAATGCAGACAAATCTAAATCTTTCTCGGGAGGACATTTTCCGGTCTCTCCCCATCCCCTCCGCGCTGGCGAAAATGGTCCTTCCGGCGGCGGCCAGCCAGCTGATCGTGCTGATCTACAACATGGCGGACACCTTCTTTGTGGGGCAGACCAACAACCCCTACATGGTGGCAGCCACCTCGCTCATTCTGCCGGTGTTCAACATCACCCTGTGTCTGGCGGGTCTGGCGGGGATCGGCGGCGGTTCGCTGATCTCCCGGCTGCTGGGCGAAGGCGACGAAGAAGAAGCGCGCAGGGTAAGCGCCTTCTCGCTGTATCTGGGGCTGGCCGTGTCGGCTCTGTTTGCCGTGGGCATTCTGGTGTTTATGGAGCCGGTGCTGCAGCTGCTGGGCGCAGGCGTCAACACCTATGACTATGCCCGGCAATATGCCTTGTGCGTCATTGTGGTGGGCGGTGTGCCCACAGTGCTCTCCAACGTGCTTTCCAATCTGATCCGAAGCATTGGCCTCTCCCGCGAAGCAAGCGCCGGCATTATCCTGGGCGGCGTTTTGAACATCGCCCTGGACCCCTTGTTCATGTTCGTTCTTCTGCCGGACGGTCAGGAAGTGCTGGGCGCAGGCCTTGCCACCTGCCTGTCCAACTGTGTGGCGTTTCTGTTCTTTGCGGCGGTGCTGGCGCGGATGGGCCGGGGCGCGGCCATCACCTTCTCCCCCAAAGCCGGCATGCCCCGCGCCGAGAGCGTTTCCGCCATTTTCAGCGTTGGGGTGCCTTCGGCCATCACCACCTTCCTGTTCGACCTGGACTATGTCATCATCGACAAGCTGATGGTGGCCTATGACGACCTGGCCCTGGCGGCTGTGGGTATCGTGCTGAAGGTGGAGCGCTTCCCCCTGAACGTGGGGATCGGTATCTGCCAGGGCATGATGCCCCTGGCGGCCTACAACTACTCCGCCCGCAACCGCGGCCGCATGGAGGACACGGTGCGCCTGGCCCGGGGCACCGGGCTTGTGGTGGCGGCGGTGAGCATTCTGCTCTATGAGCTGTTCGCGGTGCAGTTTGCCCACCTGTTCATTGCGGACGCCCGCACCGTGGAGCTGGCCTCCCAGTTCCTCCGTATCCGGGTGCTGGCCACGCCGCTGATGTTCCTGAGCTTTTTCACGGTGTATCTTTTCCAGGCCTTCGGCCAGGGCCGCATTGCCCTGTTCCTTGGGGTGACACGGTGGCTGGTGCTGAACATCCCCATGCTGTTTTTGCTGAACACGCTTGTGGGCATGTACGGCCTGGTCTGGTCCCAGGCCGCAGCGGACAGCCTGACCGTTCTGCTCTCGCTGTATGTATATTGGCGGTTCCGCCGCTCGGCACGGTATATCCAGCAATTTCAATGAATGAGCGGACGGCCCGTTTTCCAGCAGGAAAGCGGGCCGTCCATTTGTTTTGTCTGTCAGTTTTTTGCAGGGAACAGGCGGCGGAATGTCCGGATGAATGGCAAAGGCGTTTTTGCACAAAATCCATCCCCAATGTGGCTGTTTCTTCTCTTGCCAAAAGCCGCCCGTTTGCGATTTTATACAAGAAAAAACGCATAAAATTACCATTTAGGCCACCCAAAAACGATAAAATATACTACAGTTCGCGGTTGTAGCTCAGCTGGATAGAGTGATTGGCTACGAACCAATAGGTCGGGGGTTCGAGCCCCTCCAACCGCACCAATACCGGAGCAAAGCTTGCTTTGCTTCGGTATTTTTTTGTTTTCTGCCGCCGCAAAAAGCGCCAGGGGCTGGCTTTTTCTTCACTTGTTTTGTATGATAAACAAAAGAGCCTTTTGCCCGGAGCCTCTTTTGCCTCCGGCGGCAAGGCCACACAACAAGGTGGGATACAGAGATGAAAGCTGCAAACCGGAACCTTATCCTGCTGCTCGCCCCAGCCCTGCTGATCGCAGCGGCGGGCGCCCTTCTTTTTGCGGAAGGCGGAAGCTCTTTCCGCGCGGCACAAAACAGCATGCCAGCACTGCCGGGCAGCGCAGGGGATGTGGAAGGCTACGCTTTTCTCCTTCAGTTTTTCGGTTCGGGCATTGGGCAGCTTGCCGCGCTGGCGCTTCAGGTGATTGGGTTTTTGATTGCGGGGTACGGCGTTTTGCTGCTGGTGCTGAGCGTTTTGGGCCGTGTTCTTTATAAGCCATCGGCCGGGCGGCTTCTGGCCTACCGTATCGTGACCGGGCTGCAGCTGGCGCTCATGCTTTTTCCTGTGCCCTGGCTGGCCGCTTCCTTTTTCAAATCGGCGCTTGCCTTTGCCCCGCAAACGGAACTGGTGCCGCCCCTCGTGCTTTTGGTGCTGCCGTCGGTGTTTGTGATCCGCACGACCTACACGCGGCGTATCCGGGAGGACCACCCCGCTCAGGAGCAGGCTTAACGCCTGCGCCGCCGCAAAACTTTTTGCAAGGCCGCATTCGCATGACATTTTACAGACAGCAAGGCCCCCGGGATCTTCCCGGGGGCCTTTTCTTGGTCTTGTGCAAAGCAAAGGGGCGGCGCAGCCTCTTTTGGAAGCTGCGCCGCCCTTTGATTTGCCTGGGGTTTTCAGGACCTGTGAGAAGTGTTATCAGTACTGCTCACGGGGCTGCTCATCGTCCTGCGCGCCATTGCGGCCCAGCAGAAGCAGAGCCAGCTGCACCAGGGCGATGACCGCCATGATGAGGGTCCACTTATCGGTCATGGCCATGGGCAGGCTCATGTCCTCGGTCACGAAGAACGCAACCAGAGCAACGATCGCGGGAACAATGCCGATCAGGTGAGCCACACCGGTCTTGCGCACAAAGCGCAGCGCCAGCATGCCCAGACCGGCCACGACGGTGAGCACCATCAGGATCAGGTTGAGCAGGGCCCAGTTGCCCTCGCCCGGAGCACCCGCCTGAGCGGTCTCTTCGTCTTCAATGTTCTCGGTCTTGTCGTCTTCTTTGTTTACATCCGTGTCGGGCGAAGCCTGAGGAGTCTCCTCCTCGGGGATCTCCTCAACATCCTCGGGCTCCTCTTCCTCCTCATCCGGGGTCACAGGAGCAACGGGGGTCACCGGGGTCGGCACAGGAGTGGGGACCGGGGTGGGGAC
>NHCFR05603__coassemble_245_pt1 | contig 57356 bp, 47 predicted proteins | sample NHCFR05603__metabat2_low_PE_044 | metagenome-assembled genome bin NHCFR05603 | reverse complement strand
ATAATGCCCTTATAGGGCTTACTCAAACCACCGGCTAAGCCGGTGGTTTTGATTGCTGCGGAAATGGTCCTGGCTTTTTTAATTGTTTACAAGAAAAGGGTTTTATTGTAAAATATAAGCAATATAATAAATACAGTTCCGGCCTCCGGGCTGTAGGGATACAGGCGGTGTTTTGAACGTGGAAACCAGATACAAACGCATCCTGCTGAAGGTGAGCGGCGAGGCTCTTGCCGGCGCCAAAGGCACAGGATTTGACGACGAGACCATGCGCTCTATCTGCGGCGGTATCAAGCAGGCCCACGATCTGGGCGTGCAGATCGGCGTCGTGGTGGGCGGCGGCAACTTCTGGCGCGGCCGCTCCAGCGGCGAGATGGAGCGCACCTGTGCCGACAAGATCGGCATGCTGGCCACGGTGATGAACTGCATGGCCCTGGCGGATGCGCTTCGCCAGACGGGCGTTCCCGCGGTGGTGCAGTCCGCCATCGTGATGCCCCAGATTGCGGCGACATACACTCGCGACGACGCCGTGCAGGCCATGAAAGATGGCAAGGTTGTCCTCTTCGCCGGCGGCACTGCCTGTCCTTTCTTCTCCACCGATACCTCCAGTGCGCTGCGCGCCATCGAGACTGGCTGCGACGTGATGTTCAAGGCCACGATGGTGGATGGTGTGTACGACAAGGACCCCAAAAAGTATCCCGACGCTGTGAAGTATTCCACCCTTACATTCAGTGAGGTGCTGGAAAAGAAGCTGGGCGTTATGGACGGCACCGCCGCCACCCTTTGCCGGGAGAACGGCCTGCCCATCCTGGTGTTCGACCTGGCCCATCCTTCCAACATCGCCCGCGCGGCGAAAGGGGAGGACATCGGCACTCTTGTGCAGGAGGCATGACCTTTCAAATATTTCCCCGCAAAACGTAATTTTGAGCCTGACGGCTGGAAAACAAAAAAGGAGCTTTGGATATGAGCGAATTTACGAAACCATACGAGGAAAAAATGGACGGCGCCCTGCGCCATCTGGACAGGGAACTGGTGGCCATCCGTGCCGGCCGTGCCAACCCTGCCATCCTGGACCGGGTCACTGTGGACTATTACGGCAGCCCCACCCCCATCAATCAGATGGCGGCTGTGGCTGTGGCTGAGGCCCGCATTCTCACCATCACTCCCTGGGACGCCTCGCTGATCCACGCCATTGAGCATGCGCTGCTGGTGAGCGACATCGGCATTAACCCCACCGACGACGGCCGTGTGATCCGCCTTGTTTTCCCCGCTCCCACCGAGGAGCGCCGCCGCCAGCTGACCAAAGACGTGCAGAAGCTGGGCGAGGAGACCAAGGTCGCCATGCGCAATGTTCGCCGTGACGCGATGGATAAACTCAAAGCGCAGAAAAAGAACAGTGAGATCACCGAGGACGATCAGAAGCACTACGAGGAAGAGATGCAGAAGATCACCGACAAGTATGTGAAACTGGTCGATAAAGCCTGCGAAGAGAAAAACAAGGAGATCATGGAGATTTGATCTCGGCGTGACCAAAAGGGCCGAGCCGCGCAGCGCCAGGTTGCGAAGCGCGGCCCTTTATTTATGAAAGGAACAACTCATATGGAGCAGTCCATTCAGGAACTGGCCAAAGGCCTGAGTATCGGTATCATCATGGACGGCAACGGCCGCTGGGCCAAGCGCCGGGGCCTGCCCCGCACCGCGGGCCACAAAAAGGGCGCCGAAGTCTTTCAGGACATCACCCGCTATTGCAACCAGCTGGGTGTGGAGTCGGTGACCTTCTATGCCTTTTCCACCGAGAACTGGCGCCGCCCGCAGGACGAGGTGGGCGCAATTATGAAGCTGTTCGGCGAGTATCTCGTCAAAGCCTTCGACTATCAAAAAGAGAACAACCGCGTCGTGTTTTTGGGTGACCGCTCGGTGCTGGAGCCCCGGCACCAGCAGCTGATGGATGAGATCGAGGGCAAGACTGCCGGCAACACCGGCATGACCCTGAACATTGCGGTGAACTACGGCGGACGGCCCGAGATCGTGCGTGCTGCCCGCCAGCTGGCCCAGCTGGTGAAGGAGGGCAAACTGGAACCGCAGGACATCACCGAAGAAATGATGAGCGACCATATGTACACCCGCGGCCAGAAAGACCCGGACTTTATTCTGCGGCCCAGCGGAGAAAAGCGGCTGTCCAACTTTATGCTCTGGCAGGCAGCCTATTCGGAACTGGTGGAGATGGACGTCCTTTGGCCCGACTTTACCCGGGCGGACCTGGACGCTGCCATCCTGGAATTCTGCCACCGCAGCCGTCGCTTTGGCGGCATTTGACCGCGGTGAAAGGGGGAGAATTTCGATGAAAACACGGATCATCACCTCTGTCTTTGGGCTTGCTCTGCTGGCGGTGGTGCTGTGTCTGTTCAACACACCGGTCTTTGAGATCATGGTCGCCCTGATCTGCCTGATCGCTGTTCACGAGATCTACGAAGCGTTCGATCTGGGCAAGCGCGGCCCCTGGGTCTTTGGAGGCTTTGCGGTGTACACGGTGTTGCTGATCCTGTCCGCAGCTTCGCCGGAAAAACTGCTGATCGCACCCATCAGCTTTCTTTTTGTACTGTATCTGGCCATCTGCCTCATATGGTTTAATCAGAACCTGAACGTGGCCCGGCTCAGCGGCGTGTGCGCCGTGGGCGTGGTCATCTGGACCGCCTTTTATTCCCTGGTGTTCATCAAGGCAAGGCTGCCCGTGGATGTGTACGGCTACGAAGCGGTGTATCTGATCCTGATGGCGCTGGCCTTTGCCTGGGGCGGCGACACCTTTGCCTATTTTACCGGCCGGCTGTTTGGCAAACACAAACTGGCCCCTCTGGTGAGCCCCCACAAAACGGTGGAGGGCGCCATCGGCGGCATTTTGGGCTCCGGCCTGGTGGGTGTGCTGTGCACCCTGGCCGCACGCGGGCTCACCGGCCACGCGGCAGGCAGTATGTTCGGCTATATCGCGGTGTTCCTGCTGGGCATGGGCTGCTCGGTGCTTGGCATTCTGGGCGATCTGTTCGCCTCGGCCATCAAACGGCAGCTGGGGATAAAGGATTACGGCACGATCTTCCCGGGCCACGGTGGTATCATGGACCGGTTTGACAGCGTGCTGTTCATCACCCCGCTGGTGGCTCTGGCCGTCTGGTTCAGGACCATGATGTGAAATTTCACGGAGGAATGAGCTATGGCAAAAAGCATTACGCTGCTGGGCTCCACCGGGTCCATCGGAACGCAGAGCCTGGACGTTGCCCGCAGCCAGGGATATGAGGTCCGGGCGCTGGCCGCCCACTCCAGCGTGGATAGACTTTTGGAGCAGATCGAGGAATTTCATCCCCGCTATGTGGCGGTGGCGGACTCTGCGGCCTGCCGGAAACTGAAGGACGCTCTGGCGGGGCGTGCAAACGCGCCTCAGGTGCTGGAAGGGGCCGAAGGGATCGTGACCCTCGCCGGCATGGGCGAAGCGGATGTGGTGCTCAACGCAGTGGTGGGGATCGCCGGCCTGGGCGCTACCCTTGCGGCACTGGAAAGCGGCTGTGATGTGGCGCTGGCCAACAAGGAAAGCCTTGTCACCGGCGGCTATCTGGTGACGAAGGCTGCCCAGGACCACGGCGCAAAGCTGCTGCCGGTGGACAGCGAGCATTCCGCGATTTTCCAGTGTTTGCAGGACGCTCACTCCGCCAAGGCTCTCACCAAAATACTGCTCACCGCATCCGGCGGCCCCTTCTTCGGCATGAAGAAGGAGGAGCTGGCGGGCAAGACCAAGGCGGACGCCCTCAAACATCCCAACTGGAACATGGGGGCAAAAATCACCATCGACTCCGCCACCCTGATGAATAAGGGCCTGGAGCTGATCGAGGCGGTGTGGCTGTTCGGCCTGCCGCCGGAGAAGGTGCAGGTGGTGGTCCAGCGCCAGAGCATTATCCACTCCATGGTCCAATTCAGCGACAATTCCATCCTGGCGCAGCTGGGTGTGCCGGACATGCGCATTCCCATTCAGTATGCCCTCACCTGGCCCGAGCGTGCCCCCGGCTGTGCCCCGGAACTGGATTTCACCACCCTCAAGTCCATCACCTTTGACGTGGCGGATGAGGAGACCTTCCGCTGCCTTGCCGCCTGCAAAAAGGCCATTGCCAAAGGCGGCCTTGGCCCCTGCGCCGCCAACGGCGCCAACGAGGAGGCTGTGCGCCTGTTCCTGGAGGACAAGATAGGCTTTTTGGACATCGGCCGTCTGGTGGAAGCGATGGTGGACAGCGACTCCTTCGGCGGCGGCTACACCCTCACCGATGTATATGAGTGTGACCGTATGGCACGCTCCTTTGTGCAAAGTCATTTGACTTGACAGGGGAGCCGCCTGCGAGTAAATAAGAAAGCGAGCAAACAAAGGCATATGTCAATTCTGATCACGACCGTCGTCTCGGTGTTCATCTTTGGTCTTGTGGTGATGATCCACGAGCTGGGCCATTTCATCTGCGCAAAGAAAGCAGGGATCCAGGTCAATGAGTTTTCCATCGGCATGGGCCCCGCGCTGTTCAGCCGGGTGAAAAACGGCACGCGGTACAGTATTCGGGCACTGCCTGTGGGCGGCTATGTGAGCATGGAAGGGGAGGACGAAGAACTCTCGGAGGAAGAGCAGTTCAGCGACCCGGAGATCCCGCCGGAGGCAAAGACCGGCCTGCCCTTTCCCAAGGTCAAGGTCTGGAAGCGGATCATTGTGGTGGCCGCCGGCGCGGTGATGAATCTGGTGCTGGGCTTTGTGGTTCTGCTTTTGCTTTTTTCCGGCAGCGACACCCTTGCCAGCCGGACGGTTGCCCTTGTGGAGGAAGGCTCCGCTGTGGAGGCTTCCGGCCTGCAGGTGGGAGACGAGATATTGGCCATCAACGGCCGCCGCTGTTTTGTGACCAACGATATTATATACGAGTTACAGCGCAGTGAAGACTTCACGGCGGATTTTACCGTGAAGCGGAACGGTGAAAAAGTGCAGATCAACGACGTTCAGTTCGATCAGGTGCAGAACGGCGACACCGTTACCATGAACATGGGCTTCAAGGTCTATGCGCTGGAAAAAACGCCGCTGAACGTGATCGGGCAGGCATTTGACTACACCTTGTTCTACGCGCGGCTGGTGTTCCGCTCCTTGGTGGACCTTGTGACCCAGCGGGTGAGCGTGACCGAGCTCTCCGGCCCGGTGGGCATTGTCAGCGCCATCAACCAGGCGGCAGGCATGGGGCTTTCCGAAGTGCTCAGCCTGCTGGCCCTGCTCACGGTGAATCTGGGGATCTTCAACCTGCTGCCTTTCCCGGCGCTGGACGGCGGCAAGCTGGTGTTTCTGTTCATTGAGGGAATCTTCCGCCGGCCGCTGCCCAAGCGGTTTGAGATATGGGTGAACATGGCGGGCCTGTTTTTCCTGTTCGCTGTGATGATTTTTGCCACATTCAACGACATCACCCGATTGTTTTAAACAAGAAAAGAGGGAAAAAACATGCGCAAGGTCAAGCGTGAAGTGACCATCGGCAGCCTCACCATCGGCGGCCACAATCCTGTGGCGGTGCAGACCATGCTCAACGTGCGCGCCGACGACGTGGCGGGCAACGTGGCCCAGGCGGTGCGGGTGGCCGAGGCAGGCTGCCAGATCGTGCGGGTGAGCGTGCCTACCCTGGAGGATGTGCGCCTCATCGAAGCCATCAAAAACGCCGTGGACATCCCCCTTGTGGCGGATATCCACTTCAACCACCGCATTGCCCTGGCTTGCGTGGACGCGGGGGTGGATAAGATACGCCTGAATCCCGGCAACATCGGCGGTGACGACCATGTGAAAGAGGTGGCCGCCGCCTGCAAGGCCAAAAACATCCCCATCCGCATTGGTGTGAACGCCGGCAGCCTGGAAAAAGAGGTGCTGGCCAAATACGGCGCGCCGGTGCCTGAGGCGCTGGTGGAGAGCGCCATGTACCACGTTTCCCTTCTGGAAAAGTACGATTTTGACAACATCGTTATCTCCATCAAATCCAGCAACGTGCCCCGTATGATGGAAGCCTACCGCCTGCTCAGCGAGCGGTGTGACTATCCGCTGCATGTGGGCGTCACCGAAGCGGGTACCTATCGCATGGGCCTCATCAAGTCCGGCATGGGGATCGGCGGCCTTCTGATGGAAGGCATTGGCGACACCCTGCGGGTCTCCCTCACCGACGAACCGGAAAAAGAGGTGCAGGCGGGATTTGACATCCTGCGGGCCGCCGGGCACGCCGTGGGCGGGCCGGAGATCATCAGCTGCCCCACCTGCGGGCGCACCAACATCCCGGTGGCAAAAATTGCCGACGAGGTGGAACAGCGCCTCAAGGGCTACAAAAAGCCCATCAAGGTGGCCGTGATGGGCTGTGTGGTGAACGGCCCTGGCGAAGCCCGGGAAGCGGACATCGGCATTGCCGGCGGCAAGGACGAGGCCCTGCTGTTCATCCGCGGCGAGAAGATCCGCATGCTGCGGGGCGACATCGTGGGCCAGCTGGTGGACGAGATCTACAAGCTGTAAGAGTTGTTTTCATACGCCTGCGGGCGGGGCCGGAGCCCTGCCCGCGGGCTGCGCTTTGTCACAAGGAAAGGGAGAAAAGTCATTGAAGCCACTGGTAAGCCAGCTGTGGCCGCAGTTCAATGCCGACGAGACCTTCGCCCGCTGTTTTGCGGGGGTCCTGGTGGAGCAGGTGGAACTGCTGCGTATCAGCCGAAAACTGAAAATCAGCCTGCGCAGCGCCGTGCCTTTGCCGACCGAGCTGTGCGGGCGGCTTTGCGCGTCGCTGGCGCCGCAGTTTGAAGGCCTGGAGCTGGTGGTGTGCAACTATTTTCCCTTTGAGACCATCACCGAAGAGAGCCTGCGGGCGATGATCGACGAGCTGCGCAGCGAGGGTCTGCCGGTGAACGGCTTTTTGGACCATGCGGCTTTCGCGCTGCAGGGCACACAGCTCACCATCACAGTGCCGGTGGGAAAAAACATTCTGGAAGGGATCGGCTTTGGAGATATCCTGGCCAAACTGGTGGAGCAGCGCACCGGCGTGCTGCCTGCCGTGACCCTGGAACAGAACAGCACTGTGACCGCTGACGAGTGGGAGCAGCGGGTGCTGCAAAAGGCCCCCGCTCCGCGTTTTGAGGAGAAAAAGCAGCCGCCGAACTTCAAGATCCCGGGCCTGGACCTCACCGACAAGCCGGTGAGTGTGTTCCACGGCAAGAACTTCAAGCCCGGGGAGGTCACCCCCCTCAAGGACCTGGGCAGCGACAGCGGCAAGGTCACCATCTGGGGCGACGTGTTTGCCGTGGAGGTCAAGGGCAACTTCCAGAAGAGCTATATCGTGTCCATCACCGACTATACCGGCTCCATCAGCCTGAAGCTGCGCAGCCGGGACGGCGAAGACTACTCCAAGTGGGAAGAAGTGAAAAAGGGGACTACCCTCGTGCTCAAAGGCGAGTGCGCCTACGATAAATACGAGCACGACTATGTGGTCTATCCCTATGACGTGCTGCAGGTGGAGCGCAAAAAGCGGGAGGACAACGCCCCCGAAAAGAGGGTGGAGCTGCACCTGCACACCAAGCTTTCCAGCATGGACGGTTTCTGCGACCCCGGCGAGATCGTGCGCACCGCCCACCGCATGGGGCACCGGGCCATCGCCATCACCGACCACGGCGTGTGTCAGGGCTTCCCGGAAGCAATGCTTGCCGCCGAGGCCATCCGCAAAAACGACCCGGATTTCAAGCTCATCTATGGCTGTGAGGCATATTTTGTGGATGACATGGTGCCGGTGGTCTACGGTGAAGCCTCTGGCCCGCTCTCCGGCAGCTTTGTGGTTTACGACACCGAGACCACCGGCCTTGACCCCAAGACGGAGGCTCTCACCGAGATCGGCGCGGTGCTGGTGGAGAACGGCAAGATAACGGAGACCTTCGACACCTTCGTGAACCCCGGCAAACCCATCCCGCCCAAAATCGTGGAGCTTACCGGCATAAACGATTCCATGGTGGCCGACGCGCCCGGCCCTGACGAAGCCATCAAGCAGTTCATGGAGTTCGCGGGCGACCGGGTGCTCATCGCTCACAACGCCCACAACTTTGATATGCGCTTTATGCGGGCGGCGGCGGAAAAGGCTGGCCTGCGGCTGGAGAATGCCTACATCGACACGCTGTCTTTGGCCCAGAACCTTTACCACGGCCTGCGCAATTACAAACTGGACACCATCAACGACCACCTGGAGATCGAACCCTTCAATCACCATCGCGCGTCGGACGACGCCATGGCGCTGGCGAAGATTTTCTGCAAAATGCTGGAAGACCTGGCCCTTAAAGGGGTCAAGAATGTGGAGCAGATCAACACCGGCCTCGGCGGCGGCAACACGGCGGTCATCAAAAAGAAGTATTACCACCTCATCATCCTGGTGCGCAATCAGCTGGGCCTGAAAAACCTTTACAAAATCGTCAGCGAGGCCCACACCAAGTATTTCTTCAAAAAACCCCGGGTGCCCCGCAGTGTGCTGGACAAATACCGCGAGGGGCTTATCATTGGTTCTGCCTGTGAAGCGGGTGAACTTTACAGAGCTGTGGTGGAGGGCCGCAGCTTTGAGGAGTTGTGCCGTATTGCCGATTATTACGATTTTCTGGAAGTGCAGCCTCTGGGCAACAACGAGTATATGCTGCGGGAGCACTTGGTGGATTCCATCGAGAAGATACAGGATTTCAACCGCACCATCATCAAGCTGGGCGAGGCGCTGCACAAACCGGTGGTGGCCACCGGCGACGTGCATTTCCAGGACCCGGAGGACTCCGTTTACCGGGCGGTGCTGCAGGCGGGCAACGGCTTCAAGGACGCTGACAATCAGGCGCCCCTCTATTACCGCACCACCCAGGACATGCTGGACCAGTTCTATTATCTGCCCAAGGATAAGGCCTTTGAGATCGTGGTGAAGAACCCGAATAAAATTGCCGACATGTGCGATGGTGGCATTCGGGCCATTCCCAAGGGCACCTTCCCGCCCTCCATCGAGGGCGCGGAGCGGCAGCTGCGCGACGCCACCTGGAACACCGCCAAAAAACATTATGGCGACCCGCTTCCGGAGATCGTGCAGACCCGTTTGCAGCGGGAACTGGATTCCATCTGCGGTCACGGCTTCGCCGTGCTGTACGTCATCGCCGTCAAGCTGGTGGCCTATTCAAACGCGGGAGGCTATCAGGTGGGCAGCCGTGGTTCCGTCGGCTCCTCCGCCGTGGCCCACTTCTCGGGCATTTCGGAGGTGAACAGCCTGCCGCCCCACTACCTGTGCCCCAAATGCCAGTACAGTGAGTTCATCACCGACGGCAGTGTGGCGGACGGCTTTGACTTGCCGGACAAGACCTGCCCCCGCTGCGGCGCCCAGCTTATTGTGGACGGCCACGACATCCCCTTCGAGACCTTCCTCGGCTTTGACGGCGACAAGGAGCCGGATATCGACCTGAACTTCTCCGGCGAATACCAGAGCCAGGTCCACCGCTACACCGAGGAGCTGTTCGGCAAGGAGTACGTGTTCAAGGCGGGCACCGTGTCCGGCTTGCAGGACAAGACCGCTTACGGATATGTGAAGAAGTATCTGGAAGAGCGGGGCCGCACGGTGAACCGCGCCGAGGAGAACCGCCTTACGGTGGGCTGCACCGGCGTCAAGCGCACCACCGGCCAGCACCCGGGCGGCATGGTGGTCGTGCCGGATGTGCACGAGATTCAGGACTTCTGCCCCATCCAGCACCCCGCCGATGACAAGGACAAGGGCGTGCTGACCACTCACTTCGAATTCAAATACCTCCATGATACGCTGCTCAAACTGGACGAGCTGGGCCATGATGTGCCCACCATGTACAAGTATCTGGAGGATATGACCGGCATTCCCATGGACCAGGTGCCCATGAACGACCAGCGGGTCATCAGCCTGCTGGTGAGCACCGAGGCGCTGGGCGTCACCCCGGAACAGATCGGCAGTCAGACCGGCACCTTCGGCATTCCGGAACTGGGCACCCCCTTCGTGCGGCAAATGCTCATTGAGGCCCAGCCCAAGAACTTCAGCGACCTTATTCAGATCTCGGGTCTGTCTCACGGCACCGATGTGTGGAACGGCAACGCTCAGGACCTCATCAAAAATCAAATCTGCACCATTTCCGACGTGATCGGCTGCCGTGACAGCATTATGACCTATCTGCTCCACAAAGGGCTGGAGCCGAAACTGGCGTTCAACATCATGGAGCTTACCCGAAAAGGCAAGGTGGCCAAGGGCGGATTCCCGCCGGGAGCAGAGGAAAAAATGAAGGAGTGCGGCGTGCCGGACTGGTACATGGACTCCTGCCGCAAGATCAAGTACATGTTCCCCAAGGCCCACGCGGTGGCTTACCTCATCGCGGCCATCCGGCTGATGTGGTTCAAGGTCTACCATCCCCAGGCGTTCTACGCCACCTACTTCACCGTGCGTGGCGACGACATCGACTATGAGGCCGCTGTGGGCGGCGTCAAGGTGGCCCAGCAGCACCTGAAAGAGGTGGAATTGCGCCTCAAGGAGGAAAAGAAGGCCAAGGACGAAGACATCCAGGTGTCGCTGCAGCTGGTGAACGAGATGTTGGCCCGGGGCTATGAGTTCCTGCCCATCGAGCTGGGCAAGAGCCGTGCCGTGCGTTATATGGTGGAGGACGGCAAGGTGCGCCTGCCCTTTGCCTCGCTGAAAGGCGTGGGTGAGGCGGCAGCCCAGGCATTGGAAGCTGCCACCATCAACGGGCAGGAATACCTGTCGGTGGAGGAACTGCAGCAGGCCTGCGGCGTATCCAGTGCGGTGATGGAAAACCTGAAAAATGTGGGTGCTCTCGGCAGTTTGCCGGACACCAGCCAGGTCAGTTTCTTCTGAACCAAAAAAACAGCGGCCCGTTTCCCGAAAGGGAGGCGGGCCGCCGTGTTTTATGCAAGAAGGGGAGAAGGGCTTATTTTCTCGCCAGAGAAGCGAATTTATCCAGAATGGCCGGGTGTTCCAGCCGGATGGCCTTGCCGCTCAAACGGCACAGCGTGTTTTCCGGCGGAAGCTGGCCAAAGGTGAGGCTCACCGCGCAGAGGGCCTGGGTCTTAAATCCGGTTTTCTCGTTCCACTTGCGGTTGCCGTATTTGATGTCACCCAGCACCGGCGCGCCCAAAAAGGCAAGGTGCGCCCGAATTTGATGGGTGCGCCCGGTCACAAGCCCGATGCGGCACAGGGCAAAAGGCCCTTCGGTGCGCTCCACCGTCACGTCGGTGATGATTTGCTTGAATCCCTCTCCGGGGCCGGGCTGCACCTTCACCTTGTTGCTCTTTTCGTCGTGGCGCAGATATGCCACATGCCGCCCCGCGGCGGGCACACCGAAGGTGATGGTCAGATACTCCTTGCGCACAAGGTCGTCCCGGATGACAGCGTTCATGTCCCGCAAAGCGGCGTAGGTCTTGGCGCCCACCACCAGTCCCTCAGTGCCCCGGTCCAGCCGGTTGCACAGTGCCGGCTTGAAAGCGGCCTCCGCCTGGGGGTCAAACTCGCCTTTTTGGGCAAGATAAGCAATGAAGGCGTCCACAAGGCTTGCGTCGCCGGTGCGGTCACCATGGCAGAGCAGATGGGCGGGTTTGTAGAGAACGGCAAGGGCCTCGTCCTCATACACCACCTTCAAAGGCGGCGTGCGCCGGGCGGGGACAGGCTTTGCGGGCACGGCGGCAAAAAACTCGTCGTTGATGTAAAGCTCCACAACATCACCCTGGTGCAGACGGTAATCCGGGGTCTGGCGCTTGCCGTTCACCTTGATCCGCTTGTTGCGAAAACTCTTGTAAAGCAGGCTGGCGGGCAGGCCGGTAGTGACGCTCTCCACAAAGCGGGAAAGCCGCACGCCGTCTTCGTTTGCGCCGGCGGTAAATTGTTTCAAATCCAGGGCTCCTCTCTTTAAAATTGCCTGCAAATAGTATATAATAAATCAGATACGGCGTAAAGCATAAAACGGCAGGAAAGGAGGGTGCAGGATGTCCGCTGAAAAGGAACTCCACGCCAATCACCGCCAGCGAATGCACAGGCGTTTTGCCCAGCAGGGCGGGTTTTCCGGCTTTGCCGAGCATGAGGTGCTGGAATACATCCTGTATCTGGCCATTCCCCGCAAGGATACGAACCCTCTGGCCCACCGCCTCATCGACCGCTTCGGCAGTCTGTGCCAGGTGCTGGAGGCCAGCGAGGCCGACATCCTCACGGTGGAGGGGGCGGGGCCGGCCGTGGCCAGACTGCTCACCACCATGCACGCCGCAAACCGCTACTACAGCCAGAACCGGGCCCGTGCGCCCCGCGCTTTCCAGGATCTGGAGGAGGTGGCGGCCTATCTCATCCCGCAGTTCTACGGTGCGGTGACCGAGCAGGTCTATGTCCTGTTTCTGGATGACCGCAACTGCCCCATCAAACTGCAAAAGGTCACCGAGGGCACCGTGAACGAAGCAGCCATGGCCCGCACACAAATTGCCCGGCTGGCGGTGCAGTGCCACGCCACCCAGGCTGTGCTGGCCCACAACCATCCGGCAGGAGCGGCGCTGCCCAGCCCTGCTGACCTTCAGTTTACCCGGGAACTTTCCAATGCGTTGGCCAGCCTGGGCATTCGCTTCCTTGACCACATCATCGTGGACAAGGAGGGAGACTATATCTCTTTGCAGCAGTCGGGCAGAATGCCCGCCGTGGAACCATCGCTGCTGCAGGGGGTGGCAGGCAGCAAGAAAAAGTCCCTCGAAGAGCCCAAAAAGGAGAACCATGGATCAGTTTAAACTTGTTTCCAGCTATCAGCCCACCGGCGACCAGCCTCAGGCCATTGACAAACTGGCCGAGGGGATCCTGCGGGGGGATAAGGCCCAGACCCTGCTGGGCGTCACCGGCAGCGGCAAGACCTTCACCATGGCCAATGTCATCGCAAAGGTGAACCGGCCCACGCTGGTGCTGGCTCACAACAAGACGCTGGCCGCCCAGCTGTGCACCGAGTTCCGGGAGTTTTTCCCCGAGAACGCGGTGGAGTATTTCGTTTCCTATTACGATTACTACCAGCCGGAGGCATACATCCCTTCCACCGACACCTACATCGAAAAGGACAGCGCCATCAACGACGAAATAGACCGTCTGCGCCACTCCGCCACGGCGGCCCTTTCTGAGCGGCGGGATGTTATCATCGTGGCCAGCGTCTCCTGTATCTACAGCCTGGGCGACCCCATCGACTACCGCAGCATGGTCATCAGCCTGCGGCCCGGCATGCAGATGGACCGGGATGAGCTGTGCCGCCGTCTGGTGAAGCTGCAGTATGAGCGCAACGACATCAACTTTGTGCGCAACAAGTTCCGCGTCCGGGGCGACACGGTGGAGATAAACCTGGCCTATGCCAGCGACACCGCCATCCGGGTGGAATTCTTTGGTGACGAGGTGGACCGTATCAGCGAGATGAACCCCCTCACCGGCGAGCGCAAAAACGTCATCAAGCATGTCGCCATCTTCCCGGCCAGCCACTACATCGTCTCGCCGGAAAAAATGCGTGCCGGGCTTGCCCGCATTCAGGAAGAGATGGACGTGCAGGTGCGCAAATTCACCGAAGAGGGCAAGCTGCTGGAAGCCCAACGGATCGCCCAGCGCACCCGCTACGACATGGAAATGCTCCAGGAAGTGGGCATGTGCAAGGGCATTGAAAACTACTCCGCGGTGCTCAGCGGCCGCGCCCCTGGCTCCACCCCCACCACGCTGCTGGACTATTTCCCCAAGGACTTTCTGCTGTTCGTGGACGAGAGTCACGTCATGCTGCCCCAGCTGCGGGCGATGTACGGCGGCGACTATGCCCGCAAACGCACCCTGGTGGATTATGGCTTCCGGTTGCCTTCCGCCTTCGACAACCGTCCCCTCAAATTTGAGGAGGTGGAGGAGAAGCTGAATCAAATCGTCTTCGTCAGCGCCACCCCCGGCGAGTACGAGCGGGAACACAGCACCCAGATCGCGGAGCAGGTCATCCGGCCCACCGGCCTGCTTGACCCGCAGATCATCGTGAAGCCGGTGGAGGGCCAGATCGAGGACCTGCTGGGCGAGATCAACCTGCGCACGGCCAAAAACGAGCGTGTGCTGGTGACCACCCTTACCAAGAAGATGGCCGAGGACCTGACCGACTTCCTTTCGGAACATGGTGTAAAGGTGAAATACATGCACCACGAGGTGGACACCTTTGAGCGCATGGAACTCATCAAGGATCTGCGCACCGGCTCCATCGACGTGATCGTAGGTATCAACCTTCTGCGTGAAGGTCTGGACCTGCCGGAAGTTTCTCTGGTGGCCATTCTGGACGCGGACAAAGAGGGCTTCCTGCGCAGTGAGACCAGCCTTGTGCAGACCATCGGCCGCGCGGCCCGAAATGCCGACGGTGTGGTCATCATGTACGCCGACGAAGTCACCCCCAGCATGGAGCGGGCCATCACCGAGACCGAGCGCCGCCGCACCATCCAGATGGCCTACAACGAGGCCCACGGCATTGTGCCCAAGACCATCGTCAAGAGCATTCGCGAGGGAATCGAGATCAGCGACCACAAGGAGAACGCAAAGCTTTCCGGCCACCGCATGAGCAAGGCCGAGAGGGAACAGCTCATCACCCGTCTGACCCGGGAGATGAAGGAGGCGGCCCGTCTTTTGGAATTCGAACACGCCGCCTTCCTGCGGGACCGTATCGACCGGCTGCGCCGTGGTGAGAATCCCACAGAGGAGCCGGAGACGCCCAAAAAGCGCCGGGGCCGCCGCTGAGCAAACTGACCAAGGGAGAGTATATCTGTGAGCAACGATAAGATCGTTATCAAGGGTGCGCGGGAGCACAACCTGAAAAACGTGGACCTGACCATCCCGCGGGACAAGCTGATCGTAATGACCGGCCTGTCCGGGTCAGGCAAATCCAGCCTGGCCTTCGACACCATCTATGCCGACGGTCAGCGCCGCTATATGGAGAGCCTTTCCAGCTATGCCCGGATGTTCCTGGGCCAGATGGAAAAGCCGGATGTGGATGATATCCAGGGCCTTTCGCCCGCCATCTCCATCGACCAGAAAACCACCAACCGCAACCCCCGGTCCACCGTGGGCACGGTGACGGAAATTTATGACTATCTGCGTCTTCTGTATGCCCGTATCGGCATTCCTCACTGCCCGGTGTGCGGCCGGGTCATCAGCCAGCAGACGGTGGACCAGATGGTGGACGCCGTGCTGGAACTGCCCGCAGGCACCCGGTTCCAGGTTCTGGCTCCGGTGGTGCGCGGCCGCAAAGGCACCCAGCAGAAAGAGCTGGACGCCGCCCGCCGCGGCGGCTATGCCCGCGTGCGTATCGATGGGGATATGTATGACCTGGACGAGGAGATTTCCCTGGAAAAGAACAAAAAGCACACCGTGGAGATCGTGGTGGACCGTCTGGTCATCAATGAAAACGTTCAGAGCCGCCTGGCCGACAGTCTGGAGACCGCGCTTGCCCTCACCGGCGGGCTGGTGACGGTGGACGTGCCGGGCGGGGAAGCCATGCAGTTCAGCCAGAGCTATGCCTGCCCGGAGCACGGCGTGTCGGTGAACGAACTGGAGCCCCGGATGTTCAGCTTCAACAACCCCTTCGGCGCCTGTGAGCGCTGCACGGGTCTTGGCACCTTCATGCGGGTGGACCCGGAGCTCATCATTCCCAACAAGGAGCTTTCCATCCGGGAGGGCGCCATCAAAGCCAGCGGCTGGTATTACGCCGAGGGCTCGGTGAGCGAGATGTACTATGAGGGCCTTGCAAAGCACTATGGCTTTACACTGGATACTCCCATCAAGGACCTGAGTGCGAAAGCACTGAATGCCCTGCTCTACGGCACCGGCGGCGAGCGGATCGAAATGCACCGGGAAAACGAGTTCGGCTCCGGGCGTTACTTCAACGACTTTGAAGGGATCGTGAACAATCTGGAGCGCCGCTTCCGGGAGACCGGCAGCGAGTGGATGAAAGAGGAGATCGCCACCGTGATGAACGGGGTGGAGTGCCCCGAGTGCCACGGCAAGCGCCTCAAGCCCGCCAGCCTTGCTGTGACGGTGGGCGGCAAGAACATCAGCGATTTTTGTGAGATGAGCGTGCGGCAGGAACTGCAGTTCCTGGACGGGATGGAGCTCACTCAGCAGGAACACCTCATCGGCGACGGCATTTTGAAGGAAGTGCGGGAGCGGCTGGGCTTTTTGCAAAGCGTGGGCCTGGACTATCTGACCCTTTCCCGGGGGGCGTCGGGCCTGTCCGGCGGCGAGAGCCAGCGAATCCGCCTTGCCACCCAGATCGGCAGCGCCCTCACCGGTGTGCTCTATGTTCTGGACGAGCCCAGTATCGGCCTGCACCAGCGGGACAACGACAAGCTCATCGCCACCCTCAAACGCCTGCGGGACCTGGGCAACACCCTCATCGTGGTGGAACACGACGAAGACACCATGCGCCAGGCGGACTATATTGTGGACGTGGGCCCCGGCGCGGGCGTTCACGGCGGCGAGATCGTGGCCGAAGGCACGGTGGAGGACATCTGCGCCTCCCCCCGCAGCATTACCGGCGATTATCTTTCCGGGCGCAAAAAAATCGTGGTGCCCGCCACCCGCCGCAAGGGCACCGGCAACAAGCTGCGGATCGTGGGCGCGGCAGAAAACAACCTGCGCAACATCAACGTGGATATCCCGCTGGGCCAGATGGTCTGCGTCACCGGCGTGTCCGGCTCGGGCAAATCCAGCCTCATCAACGAGGTGTTCTATAAAGCGCTGGCCATGGAACTGAACGGGGCCAAGCGCCGCCCCGGCAAGTTCAAGGCCATCGAAGGGCTGGAATATGTGGACAAGGTCATCGGCATTGACCAGGCCCCCATCGGGCGCACCCCCCGTTCCAACCCCGCCACCTACACCGGCGTGTTCACCGACATCCGCAACGTCTTTGCCCAGACCCAGGACGCAAAAATGCGCGGCTACGGCCCGGGCCGGTTCAGCTTCAACGTGAAGGGCGGCCGGTGTGAAGCCTGCGAGGGCGACGGTATCGTGCAGATCGAAATGCACTTCCTGCCGGATATCTTTGTGCCCTGCGAAGTGTGCAAGGGCGCACGCTATAACCGGGAAACGCTGGAAGTCAAGTACAAGGGCAAAAGCATTGCGGACGTGCTGAACATGACGGTGGAGGAGGCCTGCGTCTTCTTTGCCAATGTGCCCAAAATTGCCCGCAAGCTTCAAACCCTGATGGACGTTGGCCTTGGATATATCACCCTGGGGCAGAGCGCCACCACTCTTTCCGGCGGCGAGGCGCAGCGGGTGAAGCTGGCGTTGGAGCTGGCCCGCCGTGAGACCGGCCGCACCGTCTATGTGCTGGACGAGCCCAGCACCGGCCTGCATGTGGCGGACGTGCACAAACTCATCGGCGTGCTGGACCGCCTGGTGGAAGGCGGCAACACGGTGGTCATCATCGAACACAACCTGGACATCATCAAGCGGGCGGACCACATCATCGACCTCGGCCCCGAGGGCGGCAGTGAGGGCGGCACGGTCGTGGCCACAGGCACTCCTGAAGAGGTTGCGGCAAACCCCGCCTCCTACACCGGGCGTTACCTCAAGCCTATTCTTGAGCGTGACCGGGAATGAGAAAGCACTTCGCTCTTGTGCGGCACCGCAAAATATAGTATACTGAATCAGTATATCGGCGCGTTTGCCACAAGCAGGGGTGCCGGTCCTTGAAAACAACACCCAAGCGGAGGGAAGCGACCCATTGGACATCCTGCATTTTGAACACAACGAACAGGCGGCGCAGCTTATCGCCTCGTTCTACGACACCCCGCCTCTGGCCTATATCCACTCCTTCGGTTGCCAGCAAAACGTCAACGACGGCGAAAAGATCAAGGGAGTGCTGGCGGATGTGGGCTTCGGCCTGTGCGACGCGCCCGAACAGGCGGACCTCATTCTCTTCAATACCTGCGCCGTGCGGGAGCACGCCGAGCAGCGGGTGTTCGGCAACGTGGGCGCGCTGAAGAGCCTCAAGGAGAAAAATCCCCGGCTCATCATCGGCCTGTGCGGCTGCATGGCCCAGCAGCCCACCGTGGTGGACAAGCTGCGCCAGAGTTATCCCTTTGTGGACCTGGTGTTCGGCGTGAACGCCATCGACACGCTGCCTCAGTTGCTGGTGCAAAAGCTTACCGGCGGCAAAAAGCGGCTTCTGCAAACCCCGGTGGAGCGTGCGGACATCGTGGAAGAAGTGCCCATCCGCCGTGACTCGGATTTCCGGGCCTGGCTGCCCATTATGTATGGCTGCGACAACTTCTGCACCTATTGTATCGTGCCCTATGTGCGCGGCCGGGAGCGCAGTCGCCGCCCGGAGGACATTCTGGCTGAGTTCCGCCAGCTGGTGGACGCGGGGTATAAAGAAATCACCCTGCTGGGCCAGAACGTGAACAGCTACGGAAAAGGCCTGGAGCCCCGGGTGGATTTTGCCGACCTGCTGCAAATGCTTTGCCAAGTGCCCGGAGATTATCATCTCCGCTTTATGACCAGCCATCCCAAGGACGCGAGCCGCAAGCTCATTGACGTCATTGCTGCCGAGCCCCGGATCTGCAACCACCTGCACCTGCCGGTGCAGAGCGGCAGCGACCGCATTCTGAAAGAGATGAACCGGCACTACACGGTGCAACAGTATCTGGAGCTCATCGACTACGCCAAGGCGAAAATCCCTGACGTGACCTTCTCCAGTGACATCATCGTGGGCTTCCCCGGTGAGACCGAGGAGGACTTTGAAGCCACGCTGGAACTCATCCAAAAGGTGCAGTATATGCAGCTGTTCACCTTTATTTACTCCAAGCGCACCGGCACCAAAGCAGCGACCATGCCCGACCCGGTGACCCACAAGGAAAAAACCGAGCGCATGGCGCGTCTTCTGGCGGTGCAGGAGAAAATTGCCCACGCCGAGACCGCGGCCCTGGTGGGCGGGACGCAGCGTGTGCTGGTGGAAGGCCACAGCCGCACCCCCGGCACCCTTGCAGGGCGGCTCACCAACAACCTTGTGGTGGAATTTGCAGGTGACGAAGCGCTCATCGGGCAGTATGCCCGGGTGCATTTCACCGACAGCAAGGGCACCATTCTCAAAGGCGAACTTGTGTAAAATAAAAATACTTTACAGATAAAAAGGAGAACTACCATGGACGTGATCGATCTTTTCAAGAAAGCCGCCGCCGCTCTGCAGACCGACGAGCGCTACCTGGCTCTGGCCGCTGCCCGCAAGGCCAACGATGAAGACGAGGCCCTGCAGGACATGATCGGCGAGTTCAACCTGGCCCGTATGGACCTGAACAACGAGATTTCCAAGGACGAGCGGGACGACGCCCGCGTGGCAAGCCTCAACGCCAAGGTCAACGACCTTTACGCCAAAATCATGGCCAGCGAGGGCATGGTGGCCTACAACGCTGCCAAGGCGGACGCCGAAGCTCTTATCAGCCACATCGACGCCATCATCAACACCGCAATGAACGGCGGAGACCCGATGTTGGTGGAGGCTCCCTCCGCCGGCTGCAGCGGCAGCTGCGCCTCCTGCGGCGGCTGCGGCTGATCCGCACATAGCACGCAAACGGCGCGGCGGCAGAACACCGCCGCGCCGCCCTTTCGTTTTTGCAAGCAGGCCCTTTTCAAAAAACACAGGCAGGTGAAGCGCAACAATGGCGGAACTTTCCCCCATGATGGCCCAGTATTTTGAGATCAAGCAGCAGCACAAGGATGAGATCCTGTTTTTCCGGCTGGGCGATTTTTATGAGATGTTCTATGATGACGCGATCCTTGCGTCCAAAGAGCTGGAGCTCACCCTCACCGGGCGGGACTGCGGTCAGCCGGAGCGCGCGCCCATGTGCGGTGTGCCCTTTCACAGCTACGAAAGTTATGTGGCCCGCCTCATCGCCAAGGGCTACAAGGTGGCCATCTGCGAGCAGATGGAGGACCCGGCGCTTGCCAAGGGCCTTGTAAAGCGGGACGTTATCCGGGTCATCACACCCGGCACTGTCATCGAGAGCAGCATGCTCCAGGACGACAAAAACAACTACATCTGCAGTATATACTTGGAAGGGGACAAGGCCGGCGTCTGTTTTGCCGATGTATCCACCGGCCAGACCTACGCCACTCAGCTGGGCGGCGCTTCGGTGAGCGGCCAGATCATCACGGAACTCTGCCGTTACAACCCCAGCGAAGTGCTTTTCAATGAGGCGACCCTCTCGCTTAAGGGTGTCACTGCCTACATCAAACAGCACATGGCCTGTGCAGTGGAATTGATGGAAAACGAGGCCTACGCCGACGCCCAGGAAACGCTGCAGGCACAGTTCGGCAGCGACGGCTGGCCGGCGGCCGGTCTTGCACGGGACGGCCTTGCCGGGCTTGCGGTGGCGGGTCTGCTGACCTACCTGCGCCGGACCCAAAAGCACGGCGTGGAGCGGCTCAAGACCGTTGTGAGCTACGCCGAGGCCCAGTATATGCAGCTTTCGCCGGTGACCCGGGCCAACCTGGAGCTGACCCAGACCATGCGCGGAAGAGAAAAGCGGGGTACCTTGCTCTGGGTGTTGGATAAGACCCAGACCGCCATGGGCAAGCGCCTTCTGCGCAGCTGGCTGGAACAGCCGCTGGTGAGCGCGCCGGCCATCAACGACCGGCTGGATTGTGTGCAGGCGCTGCACGGCGAAAGCGTGCAGCGGGCCGAGATCATCGAAACGCTCAGCCACATCTTTGACATGGAGCGCCTGATGACCCGCACGGTCTACGGCAGCGCCACACCCAAAGAAGTTTATGCGCTGGCCGCCACCTGCAGCCAGCTGCCGGAACTGCGGCGCCTGACCGAAGATTTCGACTGCCCCCAGCTGAAAGCGCTGGCGGTGCAGATCGACCCCCTCACCGACATCCATGACCGGATCGTTGCCGCCATCGACGAAAACGCCCCCTCTACGCTGAAGGATGGCGGCGTCATTCGGGAGGGCTTCTCTCCGGAGGTGGATGAGCTGCGGGACATCGTTCACGGTGGCAAAGGCTTTCTGTCCCAGATGGAGGCAAAACTCAAGGAAGAAACCGGCATTCGCACGCTGAAAGTGGGCTTCAACCGGGTGTTTGGCTACTACATCGAGGTCAGCAAGTCCTTCACCGACCAGGTACCGGCGAACTTTGTGCGCAAGCAGACCCTGGCGAACGCCGAACGCTATATCACCGAGGACCTGAAAAACCTTGAGAACAAGATCCTGGGCGCCAGCGAGCGGCTGCTGGTGCTGGAGCGCAAGCTGTTTGAGGAGCTTCTGTTCGATCTGTCGGCACAGCTGACCCGGATCCAGTCCACCGCCGCCGCAGTGGCGAAGCTGGACGTGCTCACCGCGCTGGCCCAGGTGGCGGCGGACAATAACTATGTCCGTCCCATGGTGGACGAGGGCAGCGAGCTGCTCATCCAGGAGGGTCGCCACCCGGTGATCGAGCAAATGCTCAAAGGCAGCCTGTTCGTGCCCAACGATACCACGCTGGACTGCGGCGAGAACAACCTGCTCATCATCACCGGCCCCAACATGGCGGGCAAATCCACCTATATGCGCCAGAACGCGCTGATTGCGCTGATGGCTCAGATCGGCAGCTTTGTGCCTGCGAAAGAGTGCCGCGTGGGCGTGGTGGACGCTATTTTCACCCGCGTGGGCGCTTCCGACGACCTGTCCGCCGGCCAGTCCACCTTCATGGTGGAGATGACCGAGGTGGCTCAAATTCTGGAATATGCCACCCGTAAAAGCCTGGTCATTCTGGACGAGATCGGCCGCGGCACCTCCACCTTCGACGGCATGAGCATTGCCCGGGCGGTGGTGGAGCACATCGCCGGCAAAATCGGCTGCAAGACCCTGTTTGCCACCCACTACCACGAACTCACCGAGCTGGAAGAACAGCTGCCGGGCGTCAAGAACTACAACATCGCCGTAAAAAAGCGGGGCGACGACATCACCTTCCTGCGGCGTATCGTGCGCGGCCCCGCGGACGACAGCTACGGCATTCAGGTGGCCAAACTGGCCGGCCTGCCGGATGAAGTCACCGAGCGCGCCAAGCAGGTGCTCAAAACGCTGGACGCAGCCAGCCAGAGCAACAAGCGTGTCACCCAGCTGGACTTTGAGGCGCTGGAGGCGATGAACAGCCCTGCGGTGCCCAGTGAGATGATGGACAAGCTGAATGCGCTGGATGTGGAGACACTGACCCCCATCGAGGCGCTGAATTTCCTCTACGAGCTGAAAAAGACGCTCGGCAACTGACCTTACTTATGAAAGGGGAGACGGACCCATGGCCGTGATCCATGTGCTGGACAAGCATACCGCGGAGCTCATCGCCGCCGGCGAGGTGGTGGAGCGGCCCGCTTCGGTGGTGAAGGAACTGCTGGAAAACGCCATCGACGCAGGCGCCACGCAGGTGAGCGTCGCCATCGAAAAGGGAGGCGTTTCCCTCATTCAGGTGACGGACAACGGCAGCGGTATCGAGGCGGAATACATCTCTACCGCCTTTATCCGCCATGCCACCAGCAAAATTTCCTGCGAGCAGGACCTGGAGAGCATTCACACCCTGGGGTTCCGGGGCGAGGCACTCGCCTCCATTGCCAGCGTGGCGCGGGTGGAGGTGCTAACGAGGACCGAACCGGATGAATTTGCCTGCTGCTACCGCATAGAGGGCGGCGAAGAACTGGGGATGGAGCCGGGGGCACGCCCGGTGGGCACCACCATCACCGTCCGGGACCTGTTCTACAACACTCCCGCCCGGATGAAGTTCTTGAAAAAGGACGCCAGCGAGGGCGCTTTTGTGGGCGAGACGGTCAGCCGGGTCGCCCTGTCTCACCCGGAAGTCTCGGTCACTTTCATTCGTGAAGGCAAACAGCTTTACAAAACGCCGGGAGACGGCAGCCTCAAGAGCGCTGTCTACGCCGTGCTGGGACGTGACTTTGCAAAAGATCTTCTGCCCGTTCAGGATGAGAGCGGCGGCTACCGTGTGTCCGGCCTTGTCACGCCGCCCCGGGCGTGCCGGGCCAGCCGCGGCATGCAGTTCTTCTTCATCAACGGGCGCTTCGTCAAGAACCGCACCATGATGGCCGCGCTGGAAAACGCCTACCGGGGCACTTTGATGCAAGGCAAGTTCCCAGGCTGCGTTCTGGTGCTGGAAATGCCCGCCCAGCTGGTGGACGTGAACGTGCACCCCGCCAAGACGGAGGTGCGTTTTTCCCGCGAGAGCGACGTGTTCGACGCGGTCTACCGGGCGGTAAAGGCGGCCCTTGCCCAGCCGGGCAGCGGGGAACAACACTTTAGCTTTGCAAAACAGACTGAACTGGATGAGCCGGAGCAAAAGGTGGAACAGCTTGACTTGTCCACGCCTGTAAAGCAGCCGACCATTACGCACGTTTCTCCGTCCCCTGCGCCTGTAAAGCCGGTGACGGCTGAAACCGGACTGGGCGGCTGGGGCAGCGAACCGACGGTGCCCCGGCCTGCTCCCGCTGTTCGCCCGGCATTCACCGCCGCGCCGGTGCAGCAGAATTCTTTGCGCTCCGAACCGCTGCCGCTGGACCGTGCGCCTTTGCCCCAGTCTGAGCCGCGTGTCGCGGAAGCTGCCGTGCAGCAGCCGCAGCCCCGGGAGATCCCCGCCGCCGGGCGGCAGGAGACGCTTTCTGAGCAGGAAAACGCTCCGGAGACGCCGCTGGAATACATCGGTGAAGCATTCAGAACCTACATCATCACCCAGCGGGGAGATGAGCTTTGCCTTATCGACAAGCACGCCGCCCACGAACGCATTCTCTACGAACAGCTCGCCGCCGGCTACGGCGCCGCCAGCAGTCAGATTTTGCTGGCCCCGGTCACGGTGAACCTGTCCGCCCCGGAAAAGGCGGCCCTCTTGGAGAACGCCGAGCTTTTGAACAACGCCGGCATACAGGCCGAGGACTTTGGCGGCGGCACAATGCTGGTGCGGGCGGTTCCCGCGGATGTGCCCGTGAGCGATGTGGAGGGCCTTTTGTGCGAACTGGCGGACCGGCTCGCCCGCGGCAGCCGGGAGACGGTGAGCGAAAAGACCCAGTGGGTAATGCACTCCATTGCCTGCAAAGCCGCCATCAAGGCGGGGGACAAGTCTGACAGAAGGGAACTGCTGGCCCTCGCTCAGGATATTCTGAACGGTAAGGTGCCGCCCTTCTGCCCCCACGGCAGGCCGGTGGTGCTGAAACTTACCAAAAAGGAGCTGGAAAAGCAGTTTGGCCGATTGGGATAAAATGCCAGTGGTGGCCGTGGGCGGCCCCACCGCCAGCGGTAAGACCGCTTTTTCGGTCCAGCTGGCAAAGCGCCTGGGCGGCGAGGTGGTCTGCGCCGACTCCATGCAGATATACAAAGGGCTGGACGTGGGCACCGCCAAGGCGACCAAAGAAGAGATGGAGGGCGTACCCCATCACCTGATGGATTTTCTGCCTCCCGAGGAAACGTTCAGCGTGGCGGATTTTGTGGAGGCCGCGAACCGGGAAGTGCAAGCCATCACCGGGCGGGGCAGGCTGCCCGTTCTTGTGGGCGGCACAGGCCTGTACATTGAAAGCTTTCTGAACGGGGTGCGCTTTGCCGAGCAGAAAACGGACCCTGCCCTGCGTGAGCGGCTGGAAAAGGAGGCCGGGGAGCTCGGTGCGCAAGCAATGCACCGCAGGCTGGCGGCCATCGACCCGGACTATGCGGCCACTGTGCACCCCAACAATGTGGGCCGGGTCATCCGTGCCCTGGAGCTCTATTATTCCTCCGGCAAGACCATGAGCCGCCAGCGGGCGGAATCGCTGCCCGAAACGCCTCCGTTCGATTCGATGGTGCTCTGCCTTGCTCCTGCGGAGCGCTCGGAGCTTTACCGGCGGATCGATGTCCGGGTGGACCGCATGCTGGAGGCCGGCATTCTGGAAGAAGCGAAAATGGTTTGGGAGAACCGCGAGCGCTACCGCACGGCGGCTCAGGCCATTGGTTATAAGGAATTCTTCCCTTATTTTGAGGGAACCGCGGATCTTGCGGCCTGCACGGACAAACTCAAACAGGCCAGCCGCAACTACGCCAAGCGTCAGTTGACCTGGTTCCGCCGCATGGAAAACGTCATCTGGCTGGACCCGGGCAACGGGCAGCTGGTGGAACGCGCGGAAAAACTGGTGCGAGAACATTTCGGGCTGTGAGCGGCCCAGCTCTGAACAATGAAGGAGGGGAAGGCTGTGAAAGGCTCTGTTGTAAAATACGGGATCATCGCTGCGCTGGGCCTTGCTGCGGCCTATCTGGCGGTGCAGATATTCACTGTCATCGACCGCCCCTACCGCACCGAGACGGCGATTCTTTATGATATGTCAGACAGCCTTTCCTGCGGGGGATATCTCGTTTTTGAACAATCGGAGGTGCCCGGCGAAGGGCAGATGGGCTACCTCGTTTCAAACGGCGAGCGTGTGGCCACGGGCACCCAGGTGGCGGAGATCTACTCTGACCCCAGCCAGGCACGCGCCCGCACGGCGCTCACCGAGCTGGAGGCGCAGCTTGAACTGCTGGAACGCAGCGAAAACACCGTGGGCACGGATGTGGATATTCTGCTGACCCAGCGCCAGTCCGCACTTTATGACCTGCTGGACAGCCTGGACCGCCAGGCATACAGCGAAGTGGCCTCCAAGAGCAACGACTACCTGCTTGCGCTCAATCGCCTGCAGATCACCACCGGCGCGACGCGGGATTTTTCCGCGGCAAAAGAACTGATCGCCCAGGAGCAGGCCGTGCAGCAGGCAAACCTTGGCAGCCCTGCGGCGGTCACGGTTTCCACGGGCGGCTATTTTGTGGCGGCGGACGCGGCCGAAATGCTGCGGTTCAGCAAAGACGAATTGGATCAGATGTCTGCTGTGGAGATGGTCGACGCGCTGCAGGAAGGCGCAGGCGTGGGGGAAGTCAGCGGTGCAGGCAAACTGGTCACCGATTATAAATGGTATTTCTACGGTGTGTGCACCGAAGAGGAAAGCGAAAAATTCGAAGGCGTTTCCAGTGTGAACATCAGTTTCCCCGGCGCGGCGGAAAAGGTGCTGCCCGCCACGGTGGAAAGTGTGACGGTGGACGAGGCTTCCGGCCTTGCAAAGTTCGTTTTGAGCTGCGAGTATGTAGGGGCGGATGTGCTGAGCCTTGCAAGTGCCACCGCCCGCATTGATTTCGAATCTTTCAAAGGCGTGCGGGTCAGCACCAAGGCGCTGAACATCGTGAACGGCGAGAAGGGCGTATATGTGAAGTACGGCAATCTGGCCCGGTTCCGCAAGATCACCGTGCTCTACCAGGACGACGAGTACATCCTGGTGCCGGAAGGCGGCAAGGTGGGCACCGACAACGAGGTGCGTCTGTTCGACGAGGTCATTGTGGAGGGCACCGACCTTTACGATGGGAAAATCCTGTGAATAAAAGGCAATGTTGCGTTTATTTGTTGACAGAAACACTAAAAATAGCGATAATATATACTAACTGATGATATGTTTTCAGAGGAAGCGTTCATCATTTTCGGAAGGAGATACGGAACGATGCTCGACGGGCTTAAAAGATTTCTTGGTGTGAACGAAGAGGACGACGGTTATTACGACGACAACGAAGACATGTTCCCCCAGCGCAGCGCTGCGGATGACGACGGCTATCAGCCTGAACCCACCGGCAAGCGGAACAAGGTGGTCAACATCAACGCCACCACCCAGCTGCAGGTGGTTCTGGTCAAGCCCGAACGCTTTGATGACGCCAGCACGGTGGCCGACCATTTGAATGCCAAGCGCACGGTTGTGCTCAACCTGGAAGGCACCAACAAGGAGGTTTCCCGCCGCCTGGTGGACTTTTTGTCCGGCGTGGCTTACGCCAACAACGGCCAGATGAAGCGGGTGGCCAACAGCACCTTCATCATCACCCCCTACAATGTGGACATCATGGGGGATCTGCTGGATGAGCTGGAGAGCAATGGCGTCTTCTTCTGATGTGCGGCAGCGGGGCTACATCCCGCCGCAGAACGATTAGGAGCGCCTTGTCATGCGCCGCGCCCAGGACCTCTGCCGTATCGCAGAGAACCGGGGCGTGGCCCGTTACAGCGGCTTTCTGTCGGATCGGGAGCAGTGTCTGGCCGAGGCCGCAATGAACCAGGCCGGCTGCAGCTGGGCCGCCTTTGAGGGCGGTTATCCTGCGGCCGAACGCAAACTGCTGTGCCTCGAACCGGCGGGCGCCTCGGGCGAACCGCCGATTTGTTGCGTTTTGATCCGTTGCGCTGTGTCAGGGGCTGACGCGCCTGCCCACAAGGATTATCTGGGTTCTCTGCTGGGCCTTGGCCTTGAGCGGGAATGCGTGGGTGATATTCTGCCCGATTCCGGCGCGCCCGGCGTTGCATATGCCTTTGTGCTGGAACGTGTGGCGCCGCTCATCTGCGACGAACTCACCAGTGTGGGCCGCAGCCCGGCCCGGGCCGAGCGGTTTGAAGGCCCGCTGCCAGTGGAACCGGTCCAGCGCGAGAGCAAAACGGCCACCGTTTCCTCCCTTCGGGCGGACGCAGTGCTGGCGGCCATGCTTCGGTGCAGCCGCGGCCAGGCGGAGGCTCTGGTGCGGGGCGGCAGGCTGGAGATCAACCATGTGCCGGTGACCAGCGCTCACGCCGCTGTTTATGAGGGCGACGTGTTTACTGTGCGCGGCATGGGCCGCTTCAAACTGGAAGCCCTGGGCGGCAAGAGCCGCAAAGACAGGTTGTTTATTCAATATTTCCAATACTGACGGCACTGTGCCGCCACTTTCGGCGAAAGGAATGATCTGAATGATTTCACCCCAGGAGATCCGCACCGTAACCTTTGACAAGGTCATGCGCGGCTACCGTCCCGAAGATGTGGACGCGCTGCTGCAGCAGCTGGCCCAGCAGATGGAACAGCTGCAGGCGGAAAAGGAGAGCGCTGAGAAAAAACTGTATGTCCTGGCCCAGAAGGTGGAGGAGTACCGCAAAGACGAGGATAACCTCAAAACCGCGCTGCTCAACGCCCAGCGCATGGGTGAGAATGTGATAAAGGAGGCCAAGCAGAAGGCCGAGTCCATTCTTCGTGAGGCGGGGATCAAGTCTGAGGACATTACCCGCGCCGCCCTGGAGCAGGTGAATGAAGAGCAGCTGGAGCTGGAGCGGGTCAAGGCGGAAGTGGCGCAGTTCAAAAACAGTGTGCTCAGCCTGTACAAGCAGCACATCGAGTCTCTGAGCACGCTGCCCGGCGATGAGCCCGAAGAGGCAGAAGAGGAAGCGCCTGTTTTGGCGGAAGAGACTGCAGAGCCCGAACCGGCCGCTGCGCCCGAGGAACCGGAGGCTCCGGCCGAGGAAGAATCTTTCGGTCAGACCTTTGAAACCGAACCTGAACCGGACGACCCCATCAGCCGTTTCCCGGACCTGAGCGCCCTGTACGGCATGCAGCAGGAAGAAGAGCCTGCGGAAGAACCGGAAGAAGAGCCCACCCGGACCTTTGTGCCCGGTCAGACCCGCCCCGCCGCGCCTCAGCCCGAGGCTCCGGCCGCTTCGTCGGTGTTTGAGGGATTCGAGGGTATCAAATTCAGTGATTGATCCCGGCGCGCGCTTTTGCAAAGCACGCAGCTCATTTGAGGAATAGGAGTGTAGTTACCAGTGCCACAGGATTACAACAGCACGATCAACCTGCCCAAAACTCTGTTTGACATGCGGGCGGGCCTGCCCAAAAAAGAGCCGGAAATGCTCAAAGAGTGGAATGCGGACCATCTTTATGAGGAACTGATGAAGCACAACGAGGGCAAGCCCCGCTATGTGCTGCATGACGGCCCTCCCTATGCCAACGGCAACATCCACATGGGCACCGCGCTGAACAAGATCATCAAGGACATCATCGTCCGCTACAAGAACATGACCGGTTTCCAGGCTCCCTATGTGCCGGGCTATGATACCCACGGCCTGCCCATTGAGCTGAAAGCCATGAAGCAGCTGGTGGGCAAGGGCGAGATCTCCAAGCTGGAGCTGCGCAAGATCTGCCACGAGTTTGCCACCGAACACATCGACATCATGGGCGAGCAGTTCCAGCGCCTTGGCGTCATCGGTGATTTCAAAAATCCCTATCTGACCCTGAAGCCCGAGTTTGAGGCCCGCCAGATCGAGATCTTCGGCCAGATGGCCAAGAAGGGCTACATCTACAAGGGCCTGAAGGCCGTGTACTGGTGCCCCGAGGACCGCACCGCTCTGGCCGAGGCGGAGATCGAGTACGGCGAGGACGAGTGCGATTCCATCTACGTCCGCTTCAACGTCACCGACGACCCGAACGGCATTCTGGCAAAGCGCGGCATTCCCATGGACAAGGCCTGGTTCGTCATCTGGACCACCACCACATGGACCCTGCCCGCCAACGTGGCCATCTGCCTGAACCCTGACTATGACTATGTCTTCGTCAAGGTGGGGGAGGACTACCTGGTGATGGCGGAAGCCCTGGTGGAGAGCACCATGCAGGCTTGCAAGATCGACAGCTACGAGATCGTGGGCGAGCCCATCAAGGGCAGCGAGCTGGAACTGATTCAGGTCCAGCACCCCTTCCTGGACCGCAAGAGCCTTGTCATCCTGGGCGACCATGTCACTCTGGAGAGCGGCACCGGCTGCGTGCACACCGCTCCCGGCCACGGCGTCGAGGACTTTGACGTCTGCACCAAGCACTATCCTCAGGTGCCGGTGATCGTACCCGTGGATGACGGTGGCTTCCTCACTGCCGAGGCCGGCCCCTTCAGCGGCCTCAAGGTCTGGGACGCCAACAAGGTCATCCTGAAGCACATTCAGGAGAGCGGCCACCTGCTGGGCGTGCAGCACATGAGCCACCAGTATCCTCACTGCTGGCGCTGCCACAGCCCCATCATCTTCCGCGCCACCAAGCAGTGGTTCTGCTCCATCGACGCCTTCAAGGAGGACGTCTACAAGGCCGTCGATCAGGTGCAGTGGTTCCCCGGCTGGGGCCATGACCGCATGATGGGCATGGTGCGCGACCGCAGCGACTGGTGCATCAGCCGCCAGCGCACCTGGGGCGTTCCCATTCCCGCATTCTACTGCAAGAAGTGCGGCAAGTATCACATCACCGACGAGACCATCAAGGCGGTGAGCGATCTGTTCCGCCGCGAGGGCAGCGACGCCTGGTACAAATATGAGGCCAGCGAGATCCTGCCTGCCGGCTACACCTGCGAGTGCGGCTGCACCGAGTTCGAGAAGGACAAGGACATCATGGACGTCTGGTTCGACTCCGGCTCCACCCATGTGGCGGTGCTGGAGGAGCGCCCGGAGCTGCATTGGCCCGCCGATCTGTACATGGAGGGCGGCGACCAGTTCCGCGGCTGGTTCCAGTCCAGCCTGCTCACCAGCGTCGCCACCCGCGGCGTTGCGCCTTACAAGAATGTTCTGTGCCACGGTTGGGTCGTGGACGGCGAAGGCAAGCAGATGCACAAATCCGCGGGCAACGGCGTGGAGCCCAGCGAGATCATCAAGGACTTCGGCGCTGACATCGTCCGTTTGTGGGTGGCTTCCAGCGACTACACTGTGGACGTGCGTATCAGCAAGGAGATCATCAAGCAGCTGAGCGAGGCTTACCGCAAGATCCGCAACACCGCCCGGTTCATTCTTGGCAACCTGAACGGCTTTGACCCCTGCACCGACATGGTGGCGGACGAGCAGCTCACCGAGCTGGACCTGTGGGCGCTTGACCGCCTGGATCAGCTGAACAAGGCTGCCCGCGACGGTTACGACAGCTTTGATTTCCACAAGGTCTACCACGCTGTGTATAACTTCTGCGTGGTGGATATGTCCAACTTCTATCTGGATGTGGCCAAGGACCGGCTGTATTGCAGCAAGGCGGACGCTCCCGCCCGCCGCGCCGCGCAGACCGCTATGTTCCGCATTCTGGTGGACCTCACCAAGATCATCGCTCCCATCCTGACCTTCACCAGCCAGGAGATCTGGAGCTTTGTGCCGGACTTCGACGGCAAGCAGAAGTATGTGGCCTTTGAGGACATGGCTGCTGCCGGCGTCTGGGCCCAGAGTGAAGAGTTCCGCGCCAAGTGGGCTCACATCATCGCCGTGCGCGATGACGTGAAGAAGGTACTGGAGCAGGCCCGTGCCGAAAAGGCCATCGGCTCTTCTCTGGAAGCCAAAGTCACCCTGTACTGCGCGCCCGAGATGGCCGCGTTCATCGCCACCATCCCTGTTGAACAGTGGGAGGATCTGATGATCGTGTCCCAGCTGGAAGTTGTGGAAGGCGAGGGCGGCGCCCACGGCGAAGTGGAAGGCCTGGGCGTCTCGGTGCAGCATGCCGAAGGCGAGAAGTGCCAGCGCTGCTGGAAGTACACCGCCGATGTGGGCTCTGACGCACAGCGCCCCTGCCTGTGCGCCCGCTGCGCAGCGGTGCTCGCTGAATAAAACGTTTTTCAAAAGCGGCGCGCAAAGACGCACCTTTCACGGTGCGACCGCGCCGCTTTTGAACTATCACAGACCCGGCATGCCGGAAGGCAGGACCGGAAGTGGGAGGCTATCTTTGATTTCAGCACTTATCACTATTGTGGCTGCCGCTCTGCTGGTGGCCATTGACCAGGGGATCAAACTCTGGGCCACTGTGAATCTTGCGCCGGTGGGCAGTATGCCTCTGATCCCCGGCGTGGTGGAACTGCGGTATTACCTCAACAACGGCGCTGCATTTAGCATTCTTCAGGGAAAACAGACTTTTTTGATTCTTTTCACCGGCGCTGCATTGCTTGTGGTGGCGTGGTATCTCATTTTCAAAAAACCTGTCAAGAAGCTGGAGTACATTGGCTGGCTGTTTGTGTTGGGCGGCGGTATTGGAAACCTTGTAGACCGGGTAATGAACGGCGAAGTTGTAGATTATATTAACCTGCTGTTCATGGACTTTGCCGTGTTCAATTTTGCCGACATTCTGGTGTGCACTGGTATTGGCCTGCTGCTTCTTAGCCTTCTTCTGGAAGAAGTCGTTGCCCGCAGAAAAAAAGAAGAACTCCCGCCTGCGGCGGAGGCCCCGGAGCAGAGCGATGGAGCGGTTTGACGTCTTTGTTCCGGCCGAGTGTGCAGGTCAGCGGGCGGACCGCTTTCTTGCTGACCTGGAAGAGATCGAGCTGACCCGCAGCGCTTTGCAGCGCCTGTTTGAGCAGGGTCTTGTGCAGTGCGGAGGCAAGCCGGCTTCAAAGAATCTGAAGCTGAAGGCGGGCGAACACCTTACAGTGGATCTGCCGGACGCAAAGCCGCTGGAGGCGCAGCCCCAGAACATCCCGCTGGAAATCGTCTATGAGGACGAGTATCTGCTGGTGGTGAACAAGCCCAAAGGCATGGTGGTGCACCCCGCGCCCGGAAGCCCGGACGGGACGCTGGTCAACGCGCTGCTCTACCATTGCGCGGGACGTCTTTCCTCCATTGGAGGAGTGGTGCGTCCCGGCATTGTGCACCGGATCGACAAAGACACCAGCGGTCTGCTGGTGGTGGCTAAGACCGACGCTGCCCACGAGGGGCTCTGCGCCCAGATGGCGGTGCACAGCGTGGAACGCGTCTATGAGGCGGTGGCCTATGGGCGGTTTAAAGAGCCGGAAGGCTTTGTGGAAGCGCCCATCGGCCGCCACCGCACCGACCGCAAAAAGATGGCGGTGGTCCCCGACGGAAAATACGCCTACACGGGCTATCAGGTGATTGCACAGTATAACGGCTTTACACATATTGCCTGCCGCCTGAAAACGGGACGCACCCATCAGATCCGGGTGCACATGGCCAGTATCGGCCATCCGCTGGCGGGCGACAGCGTTTACGGCCCGCGGGACTGTATCAAGCGCTTGAACGGGCAATGTCTTCATGCCCGGGTGCTGGGATTTGTGCACCCGGTCACCGGTGAGACCATGCACTTCGACAGCCCCTTGCCCGCCTATTTCACAGACTTCCTGCACTCTCTCCGAAAGGAGCCGGAAACATGATCGAGACCCTTGCGGACCTTTTGGTCGTCAGCGATATGGACAACACCCTCCTTACAGCAAAGGAAGGGGTGCCTTCCTGCAACCGCGTCACCATCCAGCTGTTTCGTGAACTGGGCGGCCGTTTCACCGTGGCGACCGGCCGGCCGGTGGAGTCGGTGCGGGCAGCGCTGGGAGATCTGGAACTGTCCTGCCCGGCAATCACCTGCGGCGGCAGCGTTCTTTACGATATGCAGGTCGGCAAAGCGCTGGAAAAGCATTTTCTGCCCCGCCAGGGGGCCACGCAGGTCATCGAGACTGTTATGAGCCAGTTTGCCGACATCGGCGTGGAGATCATGGTGGAAGAGGGGCGGCTGTACATCGTGCAGGCCAACCGCTACACGCAGGCCCATGTTCAGGAAGAGCACATGCACAGTGTGCTTTGCCCGCTGGAGCAGGTGCCCGACAATTGGGCAAAGGTGGTTTTCGCGGCAGACCCGGTGACACTTGCCTCGCTGCAGGCTTTTGCAGCCAGCCTTACGGTGGAGGAGATGTATTTCCTGCACACCAACCTGATGTATTTCGAGATCATGCCCGCCGGGGTGAGCAAAGCTCAGGCACTTCGGCGGCTGTGCGCGCTGCAGAACATCCCGCTGGAGAATACCGTGGTGATCGGCGACTACTACAATGACATTGACCTTATGCGCGCCGCCGGACACGCAGTGGCCGTGGGAAATGCTCCCGCCGAGGTGAAGCTCGTGGCGGACGAAGTCGTTTCCAGCTGCCGCAGCGGTGGCGTGGGGGAGTATCTCTACAGCCTGATTCGCCGGTATACATGACCGATGGCTCTTTGACGCCTGTTTTGGTGCGTCAAAGGGCCTTTTTTACAAAGATTTCAGTTTTTTGCGGCACAAAGATGTGCTATAATGACCCTGTAAACTCCGAAATGGGGGAAATGCTGCGTGAAAAAGCTCTTGCTGACTGCCGCATGTTGTGCCGCCGCGCTGGCGATCCTCCTGGGCGGCTACTTTTGCTATGCGCCTTTCTGGCAGCCGGACTATGCGCCGGTCTCGCCCGGGCCTTTCTCGGCAGAGGAAGTGCGGCGGGTGGATCTGAACACTGCCACCGAGGCGGAGCTGCAAAGTGTGCCGGGAATTGGCGAGGGGACCGCCCGGGCGATTCTGGAATACCGGGAGGATTTTGGCGGCTTTATCATTGTGGATCAGCTTCTGCTTGTGGACGGCGTCAGCATGAGCGATGTTGCGGCATGGCGGGACTATTTTTACATCGGAGAATGATTTTTGAGGAGGGGAACTGACGATGGAGCCCCAACGTCAGAGTGTGTTCATCAACCGTGAGCTGAGCTGGCTGGATTTTGACCGGCGGGTGCTTGCTCTGGGCAAGGAAAAGAGCGTTCCGCTGGCGGAGCGGATGAAGTTCACTGCCATCTACGGCAGCAATCTGGACGAGTTTTTTATGGTGCGGGTGGGGTCGCTCTATGACCGCACGCTGCTGAAAAACGAGATCACCGACAACAAAACAAAACTCACGGCGGCGCAGCAGCTGGCGGCCATCATGCCCAAAACGGCGGATCTGCAGCAGCAGTGCGATAAGATCGTGGTGAAGCTGCGCCAGCATTTGGCGGAGCAGGGCTATGTGCGCATTGATTTCCAGAATCTTGCCAAAGAGGACGAGCGCTTCTGGAAAAAGTATTTTCTGAGTGAAATGCTGCCGGTGCTTTCGCCTCAGATCATCGATCACCGTCATCCCTTCCCGTTTTTGCGCAATCAGGAGATCTATCTTTGCGCAACGCTGAAAGCGAAAGGCGAAGATACGGTCTCTTATGGCCTCATCCCCATCAGCAGCCAGTTTGACCGTATGCTCTACCTGAAAAAGGACGATCAGCTGCTCTACGGCCTTGCAGAGGAACTCATCCTCCGCTTTGCAGACCTTGTTTTCCCCAAGGGCATGCTTCAGAAAAAATGCCTCTTCCGGGTGACGCGCAACGCCGACATCGACGTGAAGGAGGGCATGTTCGACCAGGACATCGATTACCGCCAGGTAATGAGCGAGCTGCTGAAAAAACGGCGCAAACTGGCTGCCGTGCGGCTTCAGTTCTGGAACGAGCCGCCCCAGGAAGTGGCCAAATACCTGTGCGAAAAGCTGATGTTGCCTGAAAAACAGTGCTTCTATCAGGAAAGCCCGCTGGACCTTTCCTGCTACTTCAAGCTGGCCGCCCGCCTGCAGGCGGATGGCCGCTCCGACCTGTTCTATCCGGTGGCAAAGCCCATGCAGGCGCCGGCAAACTTTAAGCTGAGCGAGGAGGCAAAGCACCGGGATGTGCTCATTGCTTATCCCTACCAAAGCATGCGCCCCTTCATCAAAATGCTCATGGCTGCCGCCTATGACCCGGATGTGGTCAGTATCAAAATGACCCTTTACCGCATGGCCAACAATTCACAGATCGTGCAGGCACTGGTGGCCGCTGCGGAGAACGGCAAGGAAGTGGTCACCATCGTGGAGCTGCGGGCCAGGTTTGACGAGCAGAACAACATCGACTGGTCCAAAAAGCTGGAAGAAGCAGGGTGCACGGTTATCTATGGCCTGGATGATTATAAAGTCCATTCCAAGCTGACCCTCATTACCCGCCGCAGCAAGGGCCACTACTTCTACACCACCCAGATCGGCACCGGCAACTACAACGAAAAGACCAGCGAGCAGTACACCGACCTTTCCTTTGTGACCACAAACCAGGAAGTGGGTGAGGAGGCGGCCGCGGTCTTCAACAATCTGGCGGTGGAACGGCTCACCGACGATACCGAACATCTCATTGTGGCTCCGCTCCATTTCAAGAGCGTGCTGCTGAAAGAGATGGACGCCGAGATCGAAAAAGCGCGCCTGGGCCAGCCCGCCCGCATTATTCTGAAGAACAACTCCATCAGCGACAAGAACATCATTGAAAAGCTGGTGGAAGCTTCCCAGGCAGGGGTCCCCACCGACATGATCGTGCGCGGTATCTGCTGTGTGCAGGCGGGCCTTCCTGGGCAGACCGATCATTTGCACATCCGCAGCATTGTAGGCCGTTATCTGGAACACTCCCGCATTTATGCTTTTGGCGAAGGGGAGAACCTGCGCATTTACATGGCCTCTGGCGACTTCCTGACCCGCAACACAGAGCGCCGTGTGGAAGTGGGGATCCGGGTGGACGATCCTGCCATTGCAAAGCAGCTTTGGGATATCCTGCAGCTGCAGCTGGCGGATAATGTGAACGCCCGGGAAATGCGTCCTGATGGCAGCTATGCCAAGGTCAAGCCTGCGGAGGGGCAGCCGCTGGTGGACAGCCAGATGGAACTGTACAACTATTTCAAGGATGGATTCACTGCTACAGTCCCTGCTGGGCCGGAAAAGAAGAATGGAAAAGAGACTTCTCCTTCCACCGGCCTTTTGAGCCGCCTGCGCAACTGGTTCCACCGCAGCTAATAATGCGTTATGACATGAAAGCCGAACACCTTTACAGGTGTTCGGCTTTTTCTTGCGCAAAATCTCAAAAGAAATTATCTGTAAAGTCAAACTACTGAACATGCGTAAAAGCTGGAAAACTGTCGCCATTTGCTTGATTTTGTCTTTAAAACTGTATAGTATGGGATATGACAAGAAATAGATACTGACTCAAAGCGAGAGGAGGTGGGCGTGTGCAGCGCACACTACGGCGGATCGCCGCCGGACTGATCTGCACGCTGTTGCTGGCGGGCGGTACGGTTTTTGCCGAAGAGGATTCCACGCCAAAGGCGTCCGCGAGCGAAATGAAAGCGGTGATCCTTCAAGCTGGCCAGGACTTTGACCCTGCAGCCGGAGAGGGCGAGTGCAAAGCGCAGCTGGACGCGGCGCTGTCCAAGGTTGCGGAATATGGCATGAACGCGGTGCTGGTGCCCGCCAACACTGCCAGCGGAGTGCTTTTTGCCAGCGAGACGTGGCCGATGGCCTGCGACTTTGACCTGCTGAGCTATGCCGCCGAGGCGACGAGAGGGCAGGGGCTTGCCTTTTATGTTGTTTTTGACGCTTCCTGCGGTGTGGATGAACAGGGGCAGTATGGTGCACGGACCAACCTGAGTGCGTCCGCTGTGCAGAGCACTGCCGCAGTGCTGGGAGAAATGACAGGCAAGTGCCAGCCTGACGGTGTTTATCTGGCCGGTTACTATAATCAGAAAACCGCCGAAAGCATGAGCCTTTATCGCAGCGAGGGTGCGTCCATGGGCTACGATAACTGGGTGCGGGAATGCGTCAGTTCTCTGGTGGTCAATGCCAGCGCGGCGGTCCACGGCGCAAAGGCGGACACCCTGTTCGGCCTCATTACCGACCCGGTGTGGGCGAATCAGTCCACCGACCCGGCCGGAAGCGCCACACAGGCCGATTTTGAAATGGCTGTGGATGGCTTTGTGGATATGAACGCCATTTTTGCCTGGGCCGACATTGACCAGGTGATGGTGCGCTGCACCGGGTCTCTCACGGACGAGACGCAGAATTTCAAAACGGTGCTCAACTGGTGGGCACAGACCGCCTCTCAGCACGGAGCCGGCGTTTCGGCCTGGATCTGCAACGAGCGGCTGGGTGGCGACGAGCCCGGCTGGAAAGCGCCGGACCAGGTCATGCGTCAGATCATCGAGACCCGCGCGGTGGACGGATGTGTTGGCGCGGCCTACGGGTCCCTTTCCGCCCTGGAAGGGAATGTGGGCGGTTCCACCGACGTGCTGCTGCGCTACTATGCGGACCAGATCGAGGAGCAGGACATCCTCACCGATCTGACCGTCAGCACGCCGGAGAAGCGAACCTACACTACCCGTGAACCGCAGGTGAACTTCTACGGTGCTTCCGACCCCAACTTCCCGCTGACCCTCAACGGCAAGGAGCTGGAGCGTAACAGCGAAGGCGTGTTCAGCGTGGAGATGGACTTGGAGCCGGGGCTGAACACCTTCACTTTTGAGCACAAGGAAAAATCCGTCGTTTACAAAATTACCCGCGAAGTGGTCATCATCCAGGAAGTTTCTCCCTCCGGAAGTATGACGGTGGAGGGGTCCACGCAGGTGGGTATCACAGTCATGGCTTACTCCGGTTCCACGGTCACCGCCAGCCTCGGCGGCGTCAGCGTGAACCTCACCGAGCAGGAACTCACCGGAGACTCGGCGGATGGCAACACCTCCAGCTATGTGCCGTTCAAGGGCACCATCACTGTTCCGGCCGCTACCGAAAGCCAGCAGGACGTGGGCAACATCACCGTCAGCGGCAGCTGGTCCGGCATTACCCAATCGGCTTCCGGTGCGCGGGTGTATGTGGCGGCGCTTCCCCAGCAGGCCCCCAACGTGGAAGGTCAGAAGGGACATCTGGTGGAGGTCACCGCCAGCCAGGCGCGCACCTACCCTGCAGGCGTTCTGAACAATGACCCCAACGGAAGCTGTTTCCCGCTGCCCAAGGGCACGGTGGATTACATCGTCAGTGACAAGCTTACGTATTACGATGATACATACGGCAGCGGTGAGTATTACATCCTGGGCAGCGGCGTGCGGGTGAGCGCTTCCTCTGTGAGCAGCCTGGGCGAAGCCGAATGGCAGATGTCCTCGCTGAGCGGCGCCACCAGCTGGGCAGACGGGCAATATGTCTATGTCAGCTTTGCCCGCTCCGGCCGCAAGACCGCCTACACGGTCTCCTTTGATGGGGTGGGGTATTCCTCCTCCGGCGGGGTGAGCAGCTTTGCCGGGGCCACGGGCATGACCGTCACCCTCAAGGACACCCGTGCCGATACCGGCGCGCCGGGCCTTGCCTCCAACAACCTGCTCAGCGGCGTGAGCCTCTCTCAGCAGGGCAACGACACGGTGATCCGTTTCAGCCTGCGCAAAGCGGGGGCCTTCCTGGGATACCGGGCCTATTACGACGGCGACAACCTGGTGTTCCGCTTCAACCAGATCCCCTCCGGGCTTTCCGGTGCGAAGATCTATCTCGACCCCGGCCACGGCGGCTATGACGGCGGCACCTCCATCAGCGGGATGTACACCGAAAAGACCCTCAATGCCGACATCGCCGCCCGCGTGGCAGATATTCTGCGCAGCCGCGGCGCTACGGTGCAGGTGACCGACACTTCCGGTTATGTCTCTCTGGACAGCCGGGTGAGCCAGTCCCAGAGTTTCAGCCCCCACCTGTTTGTGAGCATTCACCACAACGCGGGCGTATCCAGCGCCAAGGGAACGGAAGTGTACTACTTCAATCCTTACTCCCGTCAGCTGGCAGCGAACCTGTCCGGCGCGGTGGCCGGTGCGCTGGGCACCACCAACCGGGGCGACAAATACGGTGCTTACCGTGTCACCACCCATATGGAATTCCCGGCCGTGCTGGTGGAATGCGGCTTCCTGACGAATCCGGATGAGCTGAGCAAACTCCAGAGCGACAGCTACAAAAACGCCATTGCCACCTCCATTGCCGACGCGATCCAAAACACATTGACTTCCATGCTGTGAAGCGGCGCGGAAGACCGGCGGGGCCGCATGCATGCGGCCCCGCTTTTTGTGTGCCTGTGTTTTGGGGGACATGCCATTTTTTCTTTGCCTGCTGCATAAGAATAGACAAGAACGCACAGGGAAAAGAGGAACAAACGCATGTGGGAAAAATCCCAGGAGATACAATATCCGCCCATCCTGCCCCAGGCAGGGGAAATGAAAGCCGCGCTCACGCCCCCGCTGACGCCCAGGGAGAAACAGCGGCCGAACTACATTTTGCGTGTGCAGATATTCCTTTGCCTGCTGGCCGCGGCCGCGGTGCTGGTGATGAGCCGTGCTGCGCCCGAGGCCTACCGTCAATGCGGTGAGGCCTTCCGGGCTGCCATGGAGAGCGGAGTGGAACTGAACGGGCAGGAACAGCTGATCAAGTTCACGTCGGAGGTGGTCGGCCACTTGCAGAGCGGCGTGCTGGAGGTCATGGCACAGCTGGAGCAGACCCCGGGATCATCGCAGGCAGAAAGCAGCCCGGTCCCCGAACTCACCGGAGCGGGCGGACAGCTGGCGGCGTTCTGGCCTTTTGTTCCGGAAGGCAATTCCACCAGGTCGTACCGGCCGCCCTTTGCCCTGAAGCTGCCGCTGGAGGAATTCTGTGTTACGTCGGACTATGGATGGAGAAAGCACCCCGTCACCGGGAAAAGCGATTTTCACACCGGCGTGGACCTGGCCGCAGTGGAGGGCACGCTCATCCGCCCGGCCGCCGGCGGCGTGGTGCAGAAGAGCGAATACAGCGCTTCCTATGGCAACAACGTGGTCATCCTCCACAGCGACGGCGTGACCACCCGTTACTGCCACATGCAGTATGTGTTCGTGCGCCAGGGTGAAACGGTGGACGAGAGCACCATTCTGGGCACGGTGGGCCAGACCGGCATGGTCACGGGCCCCCATCTGCATTTCGAATTGCTCTGCAACGGAGTGCGCTATGACCCGGACAAAGCGCTGGGGCTTTCGTGAAACATCTGCGCTTTCGCCGGCCGGTGCTGTTTTTGGCGGGGTTGTGGTTCGTCCTCTACCGGGACCACAGCGGCCTTCTGCGGGTGGGGCTTTTGGCGGCACTGCTGCATGAGTGCGGCCATGTGGCGGCGTGGGCTGCCATGACAAAAAGTCTGCCTGTGCTCTCGTTTTCGGTGCGGGGGATCGGGCTGGACACCTCTGCGGCACTGCTTTCCCGCAGGCAGACGTTCCTGCTGGCGCTGGCCGGGCCGCTGACCAATTTTGTTCTGTGCGCTGCCGTACTGTGCGCAATGCAGCTGTCCGCCAGCTATTGGGGTTACTTCTTCGCGGCGGCAAATCTTGCCACCGGGCTGTTCAATCTGCTGCCTTTGGGGGATCTGGACGGGCGCAGAATGCTGCAATGTCTCTTGCCGTGATTGCATTTGCAGGGCGAATCGGGTACAATAAACAGGAATCAAACCTGTGCGCCGTATTTTGAGGCGCATGCGATGGAGGAACCGGTTTTGTTTGACCCGAAATTGAAAGAGGCGCTGGCCCATGTGCAGAAGCCGGGCCGCTACACCGGCGGCGAGCCGGGCTGCGTTATCAAGGACAAGGCGGCGGTGGACCTGCGCTTTGCCTTCTGCTTCCCCGATACCTATGAGGTGGGCATGTCCTTTCTGGGCATGAAGATCCTGTATGAGCTCTTGAACCAGCAGCCCAACTGGTGGTGCGAGCGTGCCTTCATGCCCTGGGTGGACATGAAGGCGGAGATGGAGCGGGTGGGCCTGCCCCTTTATGCGCTGGAGAGCAAGGACCCGCTCACGGCCTTTGATATCGTTGGCTTTACTTTGCAGTATGAGCTGTCTTACAGCAACATCCTCGCCATGCTGGATATGGCGGGGATCCCTCTGCGCGCAGAGGACCGGGGCGAGGAATGGCCGCTGATCGTGGCCGGCGGTCCCTGTGTGTGCAACGCAGAGCCTTTGGCAGACTTCATTGACATGATGATGTTGGGCGAAGGGGAGGAACAGCTGCCCCACGTCTGCCGGATCGTGGAAGAGGCCAAGCGGGAAGGGCTGCCAAAGAAGGAGGTCCTGCGCCGCATTGCCGCCGTGCCCGGCTGCTATGTGCCTTCTTTCTATGATGTGAGCTACCACGAAGATGGCCGGGTGAAAGCTATCACCCCCAACGACCCCGCGGCCCCCGCCGTCATCACCAAGGCGGTCATCCGGGATATGGACAGCCAGACTCCGCCCACTCACTTTGTGGTGCCCATGGTGGGCGCGGTGCACGACCGTGCCCAGATCGAGGTGCTGCGCGGCTGTGTGCGTGGCTGCCGTTTCTGCCAGGCGGGCTTTTTGTACCGGCCCATGCGTCAGCGCAGCGCGGACAAGCTCAATGAGGCAGCCCGTCAGCTGTGCGGCAACACCGGCTATGAGGAAATCAGCCTCACCAGCCTTTCCACTTCTGACCACAGTCAGCTGGAGCCGCTGCTGGACGATCTGCTCACCTGGACCAAGGATGAGCATGTGAGCCTTTCGCTGCCCTCCCTGCGTATCGACAACTTCAGCGAGAGTCTGGTGGAAAAGACTAACCGGGTGCGCAAGACCGGCCTGACCTTCGCGCCGGAAGCGGGCACCCAGCGCCTGCGGGACGTCATCAACAAGAACGTCACCTGGCCGGAGATCGAGCGCACCTGCTCTCTTGCCTTCAAAGCGGGCTACACCTCGGTGAAGCTTTACTTTATGATGGGGCTGCCCACTGAGACCATGGAGGATATCGAAGGCATTGCCGACACCGCTCAGAAGGTGGTGGACCTCTATTACGCCAACCCGGACAAGCCCAAGGGCAAAAGCGTGCAGGTGACCATCAGTGTGGCCTGCTTTGCGCCCAAGCCGCACACCCCGTTCCAGTTTGTTCCTCAGGACACGGAGGAGCAGCTGAGGGAAAAGCAGCAGCACCTGCTGCACAGTGTGCACAGCAAAAAGATCCATGTGAACTATCACGACAGTTCCATCAGCTTTTTGGAGGCGGTGTTTGCCAAGGGTGACCGGCGGCTGGGCCGGGTGCTGGAGACCGCCTACCGCAAGGGCTGCTTCTTCGACGGCTGGGACGAGTGCTTCCACTACGACCGCTGGATGGAGGCCTTTGCCGAGTGCGGGCTGGACACTGCGTTTTATGCCAACCGCTTCATCGGGCTGGACGAAGTCACCCCCTGGAGCCACATGGACTACGGCGTGAGCCACGACTTCCTGGTGCGTGAGTATCAGAAGGCCATGGCTGCGCAGACCACTCCGCCCTGCAACCGCAAGTGCAGCGCCTGTGGAGCGAATAAATTTGTGGGAGGTGCCTGCTTTGACTACAGTGCGGATCTGGTTCACTAAGACCGGCGAAGCCTCCTACATTTCTCTTCTGGATCTGCAGCGGGTCATGCAGCGCTCGCTCAAGCGCAGCGGCCTGCCCGTGTGGTACACGCTCGGCTTCAACCCCCATATCTACATGACCTTTGCCTGCCCGCTGCCTTTGGGCCAGGAGAGCCTGGTGGAAAGCGTGGACGTCAAGACAGAAGTGGAGCAGCCGGACCTGGAAGCATGGAAACGGGCGCTGGAGCCCGTAATGCCGCTGGGCGTTGCAGTCACCGCCGTGACGCTGCCCAAGTGCAAGGCGGAGCAGATCGCCAGTGCGGTGTACACCGTGCGGCTGCCCGCCGGGTTTGCCGAAGGGCTGGACCGCTACAACACGCTGGACGCCGCCCCGGTGCTGAAAAAATCCAAACGGGGTCAAAAAGAGATCGACCTGAAAGAACATTGTCCACGTCTGGACTATGTGCAGGATGGGGACGAGGTGTGTTTTGACATGCTGCTGCCGGCAGGGGAGGGGCTGAACCTCAATCCCAGCCTGTGGCTGAGCTTTTTGCAGGAGCAGTGTGGTGTGGACCCCACCAGGGCCCATGTGCTGCGCAAGCGCCTCATCACAAAAAATTCTGAAGATTTTGCCTGAAAAAGCTTGCAAACGGCCCAATGCTGTGCTATCATATTTAGGCGTTAGTGTCCGCTGGCACCACCAGCGGGGTTAATGTACATCATTAAACGGGCGGTCCTCTGCCGGTTATCGGGTATGAACGTCATAAAAAATGGAGGATTCATCAATGGACGCAATGCAGATCATCACCCAGGGCATGGTCAAAGAGAACCAGACCCAGTTCGAGATCGGTGACACCGTTCGGGTCTCCGTTCGGATCAAGGAAGGCGAGCGTGAGCGTATCCAGGCCTTTGAGGGCACTGTGATCGCCAAGAAGCACGGCGGTATCGCCGAGACCTTCACTGTTCGCCGCACTTCCTACGGCGTCGGCGTGGAGCGCGTGTTCCCCGTCAACTCTCCCTTCGTTGAGAAGGTGGAGGTCGTCCGTCACGGCAAGGTGCGCCGGGCCAAGCTGTTCTACCTGCGCAGCCGCACCGGCAAGGCCGCCAAGGTCAAAGAGCAGATCCGCTGATCGAAAGACACAAAAAAAGGGGCAATGGATATTGCCCCTTTTTTTGTTATATGCTACAATAAAATTCATCAAATTTATTCATTATCACGGGGGAGGGAACACACCTTGGAAGAGACCCGTTTCCGGCGTAATGTGGATATTCTGGACTGGTACGACGCGCTGGTGTTTGCACTGGCAGTTCTGGTCCTTGTGTTCGCCTTCTGCGCCCGTATCGTGGTGGTCAGCGGCAGTTCCATGAACAACACTCTTGTGGACGGTGACCGCCTGCTGGTCCAGAGCACCTTCTACACTCCGCAGCGGGGCGACGTTGTGGTGGTGGACAGCTTCATCAACTACGGCAAACCGCTGGTGAAGCGCGTCATCGCCAAAGGCGGCGACACGGTGGACATCAACGTGGAGCAGGGCCTTGTGTATGTCAACGGCGAAGCCCTGGACGAACCCTATGTGCCGGAGGGCACGCTTTCCACCGGAAACATGGAGTTTCCCCTCACCGTGCCCGAGGGAACGCTGTTCCTGATGGGAGATAACCGTCAACACTCCACCGACAGCCGCAGCAGCGACGTGGGCTTCATCGACGAACGGGACATCCTGGGCAAGGTGGTCCTGCGGATCTACCCGTTCAACAAAATAGGACTGATCCAATGAGCAATGAATTTGTGAACCGCCGCAACATCCAGTGGTTTCCCGGCCACATGGCCAAGACCCTGCGGCTCATCGAAGCAAACTTGAAAAACGTGGATGTGGTGCTCCAGCTTCTGGACGCCCGTATCCCTTTGAGCAGCCTTAATCCCGAACTGCAGCGCCTCACCGCCGCAAAGCCCCGCTTGTATGTGATGAACAAGGCGGATCTGGCCGACCCGGACCTCACCCGGGCGTGGCAGGCGTATTTCCGCGCTGCGGGGGCGGGCTGCGTTGCCATCAGCGCAAAGCAAAAAGGCAGCGCCGGCCAGGTGCGCAGCGCCATCGAGGCGGAACTGCGGGAGCTTTTGGAAAAGCGTGCCGGAAAAGGCATGGCGGGCGCCCGTATCCGTGTGATGGTGGTGGGCATTCCCAACGTGGGCAAGTCCACCTTTATCAATAACTTCGCGGGCACCACCCGTGCCAAAGCTGCAGACAAGCCCGGCGTCACCCGGGGCAAGCAGTGGGTCACAGTGGGCAACTACGACCTTCTGGACATGCCCGGCGTGCTCTGGAAGAAATTCGACAGCCTGGAGACCGCCACGAATCTTGCGTTCATCGGCTCCATCAAGGACGACATTCTGGACATCGAAGAGCTTGCCATGGGCCTTGTGGCTCAGATGCAGACGGTCTATCCCGACCGGCTGGCCCAGCGATACAAGCTGAGCGAACAGCTGGTGACCGAACTGGGCCCCTGGGAACTGGTGGAAGCCATCGGCCGGGCCCGCGGCATGCTGGTGAGCGGCGGCGAAGTGAACACCGAACGGGCCGCCATCATGCTGGTGGACGAATTCCGTGCCAGCAAATGGGGCCGTATCACGCTGGAAAAACCGCCCCGCCGGGAGGAGCAGAATGGAAACGAACAGCCCTCTGTATGAATATGACGCCGCCGTCCGCGCACAGCACGGGCTCTTCTGCGGTGTGGACGAGGCGGGCCGCGGCCCTTTGTGCGGGCCGGTGTGCTGCGCGGCGGTCATTCTGGACCCCGAGAACCCGGTGCCGGGCGTGAACGACTCCAAAAAACTCAGCGAAAAAAAGCGGGAAGCCCTCTTTGACGAGATCAAAGAGAAGGCGCTGGCGTACCAGATCGTGTTTGTGAGCCCGCAGGAGATCGACGAAAAAAACATCCTTTGGGCCACCATGGCCGGCATGGAGCGGGCAGTGGCAGGCCTTGATCCTGCGCCCGCTTTCGCCGTGGTGGACGGCAACCGTGTCCCGCCGCAGCTGGCAGTCCCTGCTCTGGCGCAGGTGAAGGGGGATGGTGTGTGCGCCAGCGTGGCGGCCGCGTCCATCCTTGCCAAGGTCAGCCGGGACCGCTACATGCTGGAACTGGACCGTCAGTATCCGCAGTATCAGCTGGCAAAGCACAAAGGTTATCCCACAAAGCTGCACTATGAACTGCTGGAGCGCTATGGCATTCAGCCCTTCTATCGGCGCAGCTTTTTGAAAAAGCTGGGGTATTGAGCATGGACGCGAAGGCGTTCGGCCAAAAGGGCGAGGCTGCCGCGGCCCGGTATTATCTTGACCGGGGCTGCCGTCTGCTGGCTCACAATTATCGCACCCGCATGGGAGAACTGGACCTTGTGCTGATGGAAGGGAACACGGTGGTCATCGTGGAGGTGAAATCCCGCAGCGAGACCAGCCGCGGCCCCGCGGCCGAGGCGGTGGGCCCGGCCAAACAACGGCGTATCATCCTTGCCGCTCAGCGCTTTTTGCAGCAGTCCGGCCTTTCGGAACAGCCTGTCCGCTTTGACGTGGCGGAGGTCACGCCTGCCGCGGGCGGCGGGCTGCTGGTGCATTGTATCCGAAGCGCCTTTGAACTTTGAAGGTGCAGGAAAGATAGAGGGGGAATCGACATGCAGTTTATTACCACTCGCGGTGAGGGCCAGCCGGTCAGTGCCGCCCGGGCCATCTGTCTCGGACTTGCCGGTGACGGCGGCCTGTTCGTGCCGGAGCAGTTCCCTTCGGTGGATCTGCACCAGGCGCTGGCTCAGCCGGATTACCCCGCGCTGGCGGCTTTTATTCTGGAAAAGTATCTCACCGATTACGACCCGGATTTTCTGCGCCAGACAGTGCGCCAGGTCTACGGCGAAGCCTTCGGTGAGGGCACTGCGCCTCTGCGCAAGGCCGGGGACGGGATGTACAGCCTGGAACTGTGGCACGGCCCCACCTGTGCCTTCAAGGATTTTGCCCTGCAGCTTATGCCCCGCTTGCTGGTGGAGGCAAAGCGCATGCTGGGCGACACCACCACCACCGCTATCCTGGTAGCCACTTCCGGCGATACCGGCAAGGCGGCTCTCGCGGGCTACTGCGATGTGCCGGGCGTCACCATCACGGTCTTCTATCCCAGTCATGGCACCAGCGAGGTCCAGCGTCTGCAAATGACCACCCAGCAGGGCGGGAACGTGGCTGTCTATGCGGTAAAGGGGAACTTTGACGACGCTCAGACCGGCGTGAAGCGGGTCTTTGGCGACGCGGACGCGGCAAAGCAGCTGGCCGCCCGGGGCGTGCAGCTTTCCAGCGCCAACTCCATCAACTGGGGCCGGCTTGTGCCGCAGATCGTTTACTACTTCTATGCCTACAGCCAGCTGGTGCGTTCCGGCGAACTCAAAGCAGGGGAGACGGCAGACTTCTGCGTGCCTACCGGCAACTTTGGCGACATTCTCGCCGGCTGGTACGCAAAGCAGATGGGCCTGCCTGTGGGCAGACTGATCTGTGCTTCCAACAAGAACGACGTCCTCACCGAGTTCTTTGACACCGGCGTTTACAATGCCCGCCGGCCTTTCTACCGCACCACCTCGCCCTCCATGGACATTCTGGTGTCCTCCAATCTGGAGCGGCTGCTCTATCATATGGCCGGGCCTGAGCAGGTCAAAAGCTGGATGAAACAGCTGTTCGAGACCGGGTCCTACGAGGTGGAGCCGGCGGTGATGGAGCGAATTCGCGCGGACTTCGGCGCGGCCTGCGCCGACGATGAGACCGCGGCGGCTCAGATCCGCGCGCTCTTTGAGGAGCAGGGGTACCTGTGCGATCCCCACACTGCGGTGGCCTTCAGCGCCGCGGTGCGCAACAAGGGCGAGGCGCCCATGGTGGTGCTCTCCACCGCCAGCCCCTTCAAATTCCCGAAGGATGTTCTGGCCGCGCTGGGCCAGACGCTGCCGGAGGATGAGTTTGAGGCAATGGCTGCGCTGGCGCAGTACGCGGGGCAGCCCGCGCCCCAGGCGCTGGCGGTCCTGCGCAGCCTGCCCGAGCGGTTCGACAAGACCATCTCTCCCGAGTCCCTGCGGGACGTGGTGTTGGGCGAGTAAACAAAAAACGACCCGCGAATTTTGTTTCGCGGGCCGTTTTTGGGAACACTTCGCCGGGGCGTCACACCTCGGTGAAGGTCTCGCACTTGGTTCTGCCGATGTCGTCGTAGCAGTTGTTGACGTGAATGGTGCCGGCCGTGCAGCAGCTGGAACCGTTGTTGTAAACGCAGTTCTTCACGTCGCAGCAGATACCGTTGATGACAGGTTCGTTCGGATTCATTGTTCTTTCCCCCTTTTCTGGTCTTATTGTGCCCGGTGAGCCGGCGATTATCAGGAGGTAGGTATGGCAATTTTTGTAATAGGCGACCTGCACCTCTCACTGGGCGCGGACAAGCCGATGGACAAGTTCCCCGGCTGGCAGGGGTATGTGCAGCGTATCCGGGAAAACTGGCTGCGCCTGGTCGCGCCCGAAGACACGGTGGTGCTGGCAGGGGATACCAGCTGGGGTATGAAACTGGAGGAAGCCGCCCCGGACTTTGAATTCCTGGAACAGCTGCCGGGCCAAAAGCTGCTTTTGAAAGGCAACCACGACTACTGGTGGACCACCGCCCGCAAAATGGAAACTTTTTTTGAGGCGCAGGGCTTTCACAGCCTGCACCTTCTGCACAACAACGCTTATCATGTGGATGGCCTTGCCCTGTGCGGAACCCGCAGCTGGCTGTTTGAACCGGACGAACCCCACGACGAAAAGGTGATGAACCGGGAACTGGGCCGTTTGCGTGCCAGCCTGCAGGCCGCAGGAGAGGGGGGTGAAGAGAAGGTCGTTTTCCTTCATTATCCGCCCGTCTATCCGGGAACGAGCTCTCCGCAGGTCATTGAACTGATGTGTGAATTTGGGGTCAAGCGCTGCTTTTACGGCCACCTGCACGGCGCGTCGGTGCGCGCTGCGGTGCAGGGGGAGGTGGGCGGCCTGGAATACCGCCTGATTTCGGCCGATGCACTGCACTTTTGCCCCCATAAAATTTAGGAAAAGTATGGATTTCTGGCCATACGCATGATATAATAAAATGAATCTCTTTGTACGGAGGCTATATTAATGAATCTTGTAAAAAGCGAAAAGCTTGAAAAAAGCATGCACGAGCTGCAGTTCTCTCTGGACGCCGAAACCTTTAAGGCTGCCATTGAGAAGGCCTACAAGCGCGAAGGCAAAAAGTACAATGTTCCCGGTTTCCGCAAGGGCCATGCGCCCCGTGCGGTGATCGAAAAAATGTACGGCGCCGATATCTTCCACTACGACGCCATCAACGACCTGTTCCCCGAGGCTTATGAGGCCGCGGTGGTCGAGTCCGGCATTCAGCCCGTGGGCCGTCCTGAGGCCGACGTGGTTTCCGAGAGCCTGGAAGACGGCGTGGTGCTCAAGGTCACCGTGGCTGTGAAGCCCGAGATCAAGGTGGGCAACTACACCGGTTTAAAGGCCACCAAGAAGGTCAATACTGTGGACGACGCCGACGTGGAAGCCGAGCTGGTCCGCATGCAGAACCGCAACGGCCGTATCATCACCCGCGAGGGTAAGGCCGAGAACGGCGACACCGTGGATATGGACTTTGAGGGCTTTGTGGACGGCGTCGCTTTTGAGGGCGGCAAAGCCGAGCACTACAGCCTGGTCCTGGGCAGCGGCAGCTTCATCCCCGGTTTCGAGGATCAGCTGATCGGCCACGAGGCCGGCGAGGAGTTCGACGTGAACGTCACCTTCCCCGAGGAGTATCAGGCCAAGGAGCTGGCCGGCAAGGCTGCTGTCTTCAAGATCAAGCTGCATGAGGTCAAGACCAAGGAACTGCCCGCTCTGGACGATGAGTTCGCCAAGGACGTGAGCGAGTACGACACCCTGGATGAGCTGAAGGCCAGCATTCGCAAGGGCATGGAAGAGCAGAACGAGAAGCAGGCCGCTCTGGCTGTGGAGAACGATCTGGTGGACCAGGTCATCGCCACCATCGAGGGCGACATCCCCGAGGCCATGTACGAAGCCCGTATGGACGAGGCTGTGCGCGACTTCGAGTACCGCCTGGCGCAGCAGGGCCTGAAGCTGGATATGTACCTGCAGTACATGGGCCAGACCATGGAGTCCTTCCGCGCTTCCTTCCGCGAGCAGGCTGAGAAGCAGGTGAAGATCCGCCTGGCTCTGGAGGCTGTGGCCGCTGCCGAGCAGATCGCTGCTTCCGACGAGGAGCTGGAGGCCGAGCTGCAGCGCGTTGCCGACAACTACAAGATGGAACTGGCCAAGGTCAAGGAGCTGGTCAATGCCGACGAGGTCAAGAAGGATCTGGCGGTGAACAAGGCCATCGACTTCATCCGCGACCACGCCGAGATCACCGAGGAGAAGGTCGCCAAAGAGGGTTGATACGCCCACAAAGGCCCCTTCGCCTTACATAAGCCGTCCTGCATTGACCGATACGCGCTCTGCGGCCCGTATCGGTCAATTTTGCAAGACCGCTTACATTTTTCACAGGGAGGTACAGCCAAATGAGTTTGGTTCCTTACGTTGTGGAGCAGACCGCCCGCGGCGAGCGCTCTTACGACATCTTTTCCCGCCTTTTGAACGACCGGATCATCATGCTCAGCGATGAGGTCAACGACGCCACTGCCAGCCTGGTGGTGGCCCAGCTGCTCTATCTGGAAGGACAGGACAGCGAAAAGGACATCAGCCTGTACATCAACAGCCCGGGCGGGTCCATCAGCGCCGGCATGGCCATTCACGACACCATGCAGTATATCAAGTGTGATGTGTCCACCATCTGCATGGGCATGGCCGCTTCCATGGGCGCCTTCCTGCTGGCCAGCGGCGCCAAGGGCAAGCGCCTTGCTCTGCCCAACGCCGAGATCATGATCCACCAGCCGCTGCTCAGCGGCCTGCAGGGTCAGACCACCGACATCAAAATCCACGCCGATCATATGGTGCGCACCCGCGAGCGCATGAACCGCATGCTCAGCGAGTACACCGGCCAGCCCATCGAAAAGATCATGGCCGACACCGAGCGTGACAATTTCATGTCCGCCCAGGAGGCGGCTGACTACGGCCTGATCGACGCGGTCATCACCAAACGGTAAACAATCCGCGCGGGGCGCGCTGAGCGCCGGCGCATCGTTTAGGGGTAACTATGGCAAACAATTCGAACGGAAAAGACAAAGATAAAAATCTGCGCTGCAGCTTTTGTGGCAAAAGCCAGGATGAAGTGGAGCGCATGATCATTGGCCCGGGCGTCAACATCTGCAACGAGTGCATTACACTGTGCGCTTCGCTGCTGGATGAGGACGGCAAGCCCGACGCCCCCAAGGCGGCTGCCCGCCGGGGCGCCGCCCGCCACGCCGCCCCCACGCTGGACCCGGTGAACGTGCTTACCCCCTCCGAGATCAAGGAGGGTCTGGACCGCTATGTCATCGGGCAGGACGAGGCCAAGCGTGTGCTTGCGGTGTCTGTTTATAACCACTACAAGCGCATTCTGAGCGGTGAGAACAAAAACGACGTGGAGCTGCAGAAGAGCAACGTGCTGTTGCTGGGCCCCTCCGGCGTGGGCAAGACCCTGCTGGCTCAGACTCTGGCAAAAATGCTGGGCGTTCCCTTCGCCATTGCCGACGCCACCACCCTCACCGAGGCCGGTTACGTGGGCGAGGATGTGGAGAACATCCTGCTCAAGCTCATCCAGGCCGCCGACTTTGACGTGAAGCGGGCGGAGATCGGTATCATCTACATCGATGAGATCGACAAGATCACCCGCAAGAGCGAAAACCCCTCCATCACCCGCGATGTGGGCGGTGAGGGCGTGCAGCAGGCTCTGCTGAAGATCCTGGAGGGCACTGTGAGCAATGTGCCGCCTCAGGGCGGGCGCAAGCACCCCCAGCAGGAGTTCATCCAGATCGACACCAAGAACATCCTGTTCATCTGCGGCGGCGCCTTCGACGGCCTGGATAAGTACATCCAGCGCCGCACCGACGCTTCCGCCATCGGCTTCGGCAGCAAGCTGCACGACGCCTCCGCCCAGGAAAAGCAGAACCTCCTGCGCAAGGTGGAGCCGGACGACTTGGTCAAATTCGGTCTGATCCCCGAACTGATCGGCCGTCTGCCGGTGGTCACGGTGCTGGATCCTCTGGACGAGGACGCTCTTGTCCGCGTGCTCAAAGAGCCGAAGAACAGCGTGATCAAGCAGTATCAGACCCTGATGGATATGGACAATGTGGACCTGGAGTTCACCGATGAGGCGCTGCGCGCCGTGGCTAAAAAGACCATCGAGCGCAAGAGCGGCGCCCGCGGCCTGCGCAGCGTGATGGAGGAGATTCTGATCCCCATCATGTATCAGGTGCCCAGCGACCCCACCATCGTCAAGGTCACCATCACCCCTGAGACCGTGGCTGGCGGCGAGCCTGTGCTGGAGTATGGCGCGGTTCGCAAGCGCTATAAGAGCACCGTTCCGGTGGTGTAAAAGCATTTAACCTTACAGGAGAATATTCCAAAATCGAACGGTACGAGCAATTTGCCCGTACCGTTTTTGGGAGGGAATGCCAATGTCTGAACGAGTAAAAATCAAAGTGGAACACAATGTGCTGCATTTGCCGGCCATTGCCCTGCGCGGGCTTGTGGTGTTCCCCGGAAGTGTCATCCATTTTGAAGTGGGCCGGGAAAAGAGCATTGCCGCCATTGAGTGGGCAATGGCCAACGCCAGCCCCATTTTCCTTATCACCCAGCGGGAGATGGATGTGGAGGAGCCCGCCGCTGCCGATCTGTACCGCTATGGCGTTGTGGCGCAGGTCAAACAGGTAATGCGCGTTTCCGACGAACTGGTGAAGGTCTTGGTGGAGGGGCAGTACCGCGCCCGTCTGCTGGCTTTGGAGAGCGGCGAAAAAATGCTCGCCGTCACGGTGAAGGAGGCCCCGGTGCGCGGCCTGCAGCAGGCGGGCAGCGTCAGCGCCGAAGCGCTGGTGCGCAGCCTGAAAATCGCCTTTGAAGCATACCTTCAGCTCAATCCCCGTATGCCCAAAGATGTGGTGTATACCATTCTTTCCGGCAGTGACGCAGCTTTTTTGAGCGAATATATCCCCGCGAACCTTCTGTTCAAATACCAGGACAAACAAACAGTCCTGGAGCAGAACACTCTCCTGGGCCGGCTCCAGACCACCCTGGACTTGCTTTATCGTGAAAACCAGGTCCTGAGTTTGGAAAAGGAGATCCAGGACAAGGTCAATGACCAGATGGAGAAAAACCAGCGGGATTACTATCTGCGGGAGCAAATGCGGGCTATTGCCACCGAACTGGACGGAGATGACGACGTCCGCTATGAGTCCGAGCGGTATCTTGAGCAGATCCACGCCCTCAGCCTGCCGGAAGAGGCCGTTGAAAAGCTGGAAAAAGAGGCGGAGCGCCTGGGCAAAATGCAGGGCAACAGCCAGGAGGCCGCGGTCATCCGCACGTATCTTGACACCTGCCTTTCGCTTCCCTGGGGCGTTTACACCCCGGATGACCTGGATCTTGTCCGGGCCGAAAAACACCTGAACCGGGAACACTACGGCCTGAAAAAGGTCAAAGACCGGATCCTGGAATTGCTTGCGGTTCGCATGCTCAACCCGGACGCCAAGGGGCAGATCCTCTGCCTTGCTGGCCCTCCGGGCGTGGGCAAGACCAGCATTGCCCATTCCATCGCCGAGTGCATGGGGCGTAAGTATGCACGTATGAGCCTTGGCGGAGTGAGAGACGAAGCGGAGATCCGCGGTCACCGGCGCACCTATGTGGGCGCGATGCCGGGCAAGATCATCAGCGCTGTGTCCACCGCCAAAAGCATGAATCCGCTCATTCTTCTGGATGAGATCGACAAGCTGGCGGCGGACTTCCGGGGTGACCCGGCCGCCGCGCTGCTGGAAACCCTGGACCCGGAACAGAACAAGACCTTCAAGGACCACTATCTGGACATTCCGTTCGATCTCAGCCAGGTGTTCTTCATCACCACGGCCAACGATCTCTCGGCCATTCCCGCGCCCCTTCTGGACCGCATGGACGTTATCGAACTGCCCAGCTATACCCGCGAGGAAAAGTTCAACATTGCCAAACGGCACCTTCTGCCAAAGCAGCTGAAAAAGACCGGGCTCGAGGGCCGGGTGAACCTGACCGCGGGAGCCATTTACGGCCTCATCGACGGTTATACCCAGGAGGCCGGTGTGCGCGGCCTGGAACGTGCCATCACTGAGGTGCTGCGCAAGTGCGCCCGAAAGGTGGCGTCCGGGGAGGAGCAAAAGGTCACCGTTACCGCGGCGAATCTGGAGTCTCTGATGGGGCCGCGGCGTGTCAAACCGGATTTCTACAACCGTTCCAATGCGGTCGGGATCGCCAATGGCCTTGCCTGGACCAGCGTGGGCGGCGCCATTCTGCCCATCGAGGTGCAGACCATTCCGGGCGGCACGGGCAAGTTCGAACTGACCGGCTCTCTTGGCGACGTGATGAAAGAAAGCGCTCATCTGGCCGTCACCTTTGCACGGGTCCATGCCGCTGAGTACGGGATCGACGCCGAGCAGCTCAAAAATACTGACCTGCATATCCATGCGCCTGAGGGTGCTGTGCCGAAGGATGGTCCTTCTGCAGGCGTGACACTTGCCACGGCGCTCATCTCCTGCCTGTCCGGCGTTCCTGTGCGGGCGGATGTGGCCATGACCGGTGAGATCACCCTTCACGGCGACGTGCTGCCCATTGGTGGACTGAAGGAAAAAAGCATGGCGGCTTACCGGCAGGGGATCAAAACGGTGCTCATTCCTCAAGCGAACCAGAGCGATTTGTACGACGTGGATGAGGAGGTCAAAAAGGCCATCCGTTTTGTGCCGGTGAGCCGGTTGGAGCAAGTGCTGAGCCATGCGCTGCTTACCCCGCGTCAGGGCCGCCGCGCCCAGACCCGAACCAAGCAGGCGGTTGAGCCGCAAAAGGTCCCCGCCGGGCTGGTGGGGGAACAGGGCTCGCAGCAGGCCACTTTGCGCCAGTGACGAAGGAGAAGGGTTATGAACTACCAGAAAGCTGACTTCCAGGCGTCTTATGGCCTTTCCAGCCAGCTTCCCGACAGCGACCGGCCGGAGTTTGTTTTTTCCGGCCGGTCCAACGTGGGAAAATCCAGCCTTATCAACAAGCTTTGCAATCGCAAGAACCTTGCGCGGGTCAGCGCCACACCGGGCAAAACGGCCACCATCAACTTCTATACCGTGGACACGTCCTACTTTGTGGATCTGCCCGGCTACGGTTATGCAAAAGTCTCTGCAGCTGACCGCCAGCGTTGGGACCAGCTGATCAACAGCTATTTTGACGCTGCGCGCAACTGTGTTCTGCTGGTGCAGCTGCTGGACAGCCGCCATGCGCCCTCTGCCGACGATATGCAGATGTTGGAATATCTGCGTTATCGCCGCATTCCCTTTGTGGCAGCGCTCACCAAGGCGGATAAACTGAAAAAAAGCGAGATCGCCAAAAAGAGGGAAGAGTTCGCTTTTCTGACTGCGGAATTTGGGTGCAGGCAAATCATACTGACCAGCAGCGAAACGGGTCTCGGTATCGATGAGCTGCGAACCGTCTTTGACAGCCTGCTCACGAACGAGGTGTAAAGGTATAATGGCTTACAATGAATTTGCCTACTTTTACGATGAACTCAATGGCGAAGCGGACTACGACGCGCTGTATACTTATATTAAAGAACAGCTTGACGCGCACGGTGTGACAGACGGCATCGTTGCTGACCTGGGCTGCGGCACCGGAGACCTTACCCTAATGCTCACCCAAGCGGGTTATGACATGATCGGGGTGGACCAGTCGGAAGAAATGCTGGCCGTTCTGCGGGAAAAGGCAGACGAGCTGGGCATTTCCCAGCGTCTGCTCCTTCTCCGGCAGGACATTCTCAATCTCGATCTGTTCGGAACCATCCGGGGCGTGGTGTCTACTTTTGACACCTACAACCACATCGGGCCGGCGCCCCGCTTTGAGCAGGCAGTGGCCCGGGCGGCTTTTTTCATGGAAAAGGGCGGCGTGTTCATCTTTGATCTCAACACGCCTTACAAGCACCGGCAGGTGCTGGCGGACAACGAGTTCGTGCTGGAAGGGCCGGACGCGGTGTGCCGCTGGCGCAATGCCTGTTCTTCAGAAGGAGACCGGGTGGACATCTCCATCCAGATCGACTATCTTGACACAGACGAAGTGTTCCGGGAGCAGTTTTCGGAATACACCTATGAGGCTGATTATGTGAAGCAGGTGCTGGAACAAAACGGCTTTGCACTGGCGGACCTGAGGGACGGCGAGACCTTCGGCCCTCTGCGGCCCGACAGCCAGCGTTATATTTTCACGGCGGTCAAACAATACACACAACTGGAGAAAACACAAAATGGCTAACATGATTCGCGGTATTTCCGACAACGGCGGCGTGGTGTTCTACGGCGTGGATTCCACCAACATCGTGGCCGAGGCTGAGCGTATCCACAAGACCAGCGCGGTGACCAGCGCGGCCTTGGGGCGCCTGCTCACTGCGGCTTCCATGATGGGCATTACCCTGAAAAGCGAGCAGGACTCTTTGACCCTGCGCCTCAACGGCGGCGGGCCTGCCGGCACCGTTCTGGCAGTAGCCGATGGTGCAGGCTGTGTGAAGGGGTATGTGCAGAATCCGGTGGTGGAGCTGCCCCTTCGCGCAGATGGAAAGCTGGATGTGGGCCGTGCTGTGGGCAAGGAAGGCACACTGAGCGTGGTGCGCGACCTGGGCCTCAAAGAGCCCTATGTGGGGCAGATCCCGCTGGTGAGCGGGGAAGTGGCCGAGGATATCACTGCCTACTATGCCACCAGCGAACAGACCCCCACGGTGTGTGCGCTTGGCGTGCTTGTCAACCCGGACCTGTCCATCCGGTGCGCGGGCGGGTATATGATCCAGCTGCTGCCTGGCGCCACCGAGCAGGAGATCACCATGCTGGAACAGAATGTGGCCAAGGCTCCCAGCGTCACAAAACTTCTGCAGCAGGGGATGGGCCCCAAGGAGATCATGGACCTGGTGCTGCAGGGATTTGACCCGCAGGTGATGGACGAGTATGACGTTGCCTATAAATGCGACTGCAGCCGCCAGCGGGTGGAGCGTGCCCTGCTGAGCATGGGCCGCCAGGAATTGGAGAGCCTTGCGCAGGAAGAAAAAAGCGTGGAAGTGAACTGCCAGTTCTGCGATAAGACCTACAACGTGGATGTGGCCAAGCTTCTGAAATCGCTGTAAATCCTTTTAAAAAATACATGGTTTGCCCGTCTTTGGAGAAACTAAAATAAAGTTGAGAAATAGTCTTGACAAAGCAGGAAAGATGAGGTAAAATAAACACCGTCGCCAAACGAGATTGGCGGTGCAAACCATGGATTTGCGGCTTTAGCTCATCTGGTAGAGCGCCACCTTGCCAAGGTGGAGGTAGCGAGT